>Ga0182021_10000334_pt1 | contig 48756 bp, 44 predicted proteins | sample 612E3MmetaG_FD_120493 | JGI IMG/M metagenome (GOLD analysis project Ga0182021, IMG submission 120493) | Permafrost microbial communities from Stordalen Mire, Sweden - 612E3M metaG (Illumina Assembly) | ecosystem: Environmental > Terrestrial > Soil > Wetlands > Permafrost | place: Sweden... | reverse complement strand
GAAATTTTTTGGAGGCATCCAAGGGTAAAGAAGGAACTGTGGGGAGGAGAATTCTGGGAAGATGGATATTTTGTCAGGACGGTAGGGGATAAAGTAACCAGTGAGACAATAAAGAAATATATAAAATATCATCGACATGAGGAGAAAACAGCTAAACAATTAGAATTTGATTTTTAATGCCCCGTGCGGAAGCACGGGGTTCTTTACTTGACCTTTACTGAGAAATATTATAGAAAATTGGCATTGAAGTGGAGTTCCTTTTTTAGTTTTTAAAAAGGAGAAATCCCCGTGAAAAAATTCAAAACACCATTGTGATTGCCTTAGCAGTTTAATTTTTAGACTGTTAGGGCATGGTTCACTTTTAGCCTGTTTTAGGCTGTCTGCTATACAAAAACTATACAATTTAAAAAAGTAAAGAACCAGTACTTCCGCACGGGGTATCCAGGACTAGTTTTTCATGAATAAACTCGTCACTATCCCAATCTTTCCGCATCCCCGCTTGTGTTGTTGCTTTCACTGCTCGCCTTTCAGAAATAAAAAAAGGCCATGGAGGTGCTGCGACCTATTGGGGAGCAGGCTCCGCGGTCCAGTCAGTGCAACCGATCTGCTTTGCATGCTGCTAAAGCAGGCGATTGTATATCGCTATTGAGCAAAGAAGGCCGATGATCGAAATGGCGATTAAACACCACTTTGGAAGGGTTGCCTTGCGATTGAGTATCAAGATGGGCGGCAGGAATATGACCGTTTCTAAGAGCATACAGAATATATTTGGGGGATAAAGAAGCGCGAAGATCAGCCCTTTAGAACTGAGTGCATAATATGCGGTCGGGACTACCTTGTACGGAAACAGGTATCCCTGACCCGCAAAGGGCCAGAAGAAGGGGACCGCCGGACCACACCCCATGAGGTAATCCAGGAGCAAGTGTGATACCATGACTCCGGAAAATAGGAGAAATGCTCTCCGGAAATTCAAGGAGAAGTAGCGTCGGGAGATTGCCGCAAGCGCTGCTCCCATCATGGCTGCAAAGAGAAGCGTGTGCGTTATGCCTCGATGCGGGGTAATTCCCAGAGGGCCAAACGCGATATATGCCAAAACGTCAAGGTCCGGTACTATGGCTATTACCGCACCCATTAAAAGGAGTTTACGCCTTTTTCCCTCCGGTTGGTTGCCCCCGATGGCGGAGGCCACGGATATCCCCACAAGACCATGACCAAGAATTGATGACATGCTACCTCCCAACATCAATAATAGATAAAACCCACTGAAATCACCCACGCAACGACCAGAGACGTAAACACTGCGCCCGGGATGATCGATCTTCTGGCGCGATAAAAGATACCACCGACAAGAGAACAATAGCCCACGACTGCAAGAAGCGCGTCAGTGAATCGAAAGAGCCCTCCGCTTACCAGTACCATACTCAAGACGAACACTGCGTAGAAGGCTACCGCCACTATCATGGAGACGATTATTCCGTAGAAAAATCCCCGGAACAAACTCTGAACGTAGCGCAATAGCCGCTCCGCCATGAGAAAGAATGGGAGCGAGCAGATGGCCGTGATCGCAAATGCCATGATCCTGCCGGTATGGGCGAAGTGGAGCTCGAGTTGGTAAAACTCGCGTCCCACAGCAAACACTAGACAAGAGTAAAGAATCGAGAACGTGGCGAGGGCCACCAGGGCATCCTCCAAAGTTGACTTCAGTTTTGGGATTGTTCTCCTCCTCTCCAGGAGCATGAAAAAAAGCAAACTGAATAACCCTGTCGAGAAAACCAGCGAAGCCAGCACCTCTCCTTCTTTCAGATGGAGGAAGCCCAGCGGGGTGTAATATGTCATGAGGACGGCTCCGCAGGGTATTCCACAACCGAAAACGATAACCGGCCTCGACCAGTTTGCGAAGAGCGACCCGCATTCATCTGCGCGACAGGGCACTATCTTGGCAATCAGAGAGGCAAGCACAAGGCAAAGAGCCAGCACGAGCAACGGAATGTGCTTGCTTGGTGCCGCTTTAAATGTTTCGGGCTTATGACGCTCCACGTGCAGCGCCTGATCGATCCAGTCCTGGACCTCTCCGTAGACATCACCGCTGTAGAGCAAATTGACATGAGCGGCTCCTGCCACTTCTCTCCAAGCTCTTGCTGTTCCGGATTTGATGTCCCCGCTTTGATCCGTTCCCGGCTGCGAAAGATGTTGCCCGGTCAAGCTATCAAAGATTTCTCGCGCATAGCCCTTGATGTGTTTGTAGTCGTGTTCAGCCGTAATGACCAGGACGTTCCGGGGGGAGCATCCACTTTTAAGCCCTTCACCTCGCCAGGGCCGATGTAGACCGAGGCGGCTAGGTCAGGATGTTCCAGGCCGACCGGACCAAGCACGCTACTGCCAAAAGAGTGACCGACAAGGATGACCTGTTTATCATCAAAGCCTGAAAGCTTGATAATCTCAGAAGTTGCCTCCTTTGCAGCGTCGTAGCATCTTTCATAGGTAAACGGCACGCTCGACTCACCATGGCCAGGAAGATCGATTGCGTAACTATCCACCCCGTGGGCAGCCAGAAACTTCCCGAGCTGAACCATCATGGACTTGTTACACTGCAACCCGTGCACAAGGACAGCTATGCCTTTTTTCTTTTGGATCCGGGTGTCCCAGATATGAAGAACCGGCGTATGGAAGGAATCGGTTAAGAGGAAGTGGCGGGTGATGATATTGCGGCATAGCCAGACTTTGTTGTAGAGGGCAACCCCAAGCAATACGAGAAGAAGGGCAAGAAGGATCAACTCACTGAGAATTCGCCTTGGTCTGGCATCGATCATGGTAATCTCTATCCGGACACGATACAGGATAGTCAGGCAATGTTCAAGATCATTTGCCCCGCTCAGTCGGGGGCTTTTCTTTCCTTCGCCTAAAGAGAGCGCATTTGATGGCGCTGTTCCAACGGTTCCCCGTGCGTCCAAATCACACCGATCTGTCCCCGTACCTTAAACCGGCTCGGTTGATACCGAGTGCCTCGGTGTGGAAGTCACGTCCTCGGTGACGCCCATTTTTTGCTGTGATTATTGGTTGCTGGGATTTGATAATTCCTTTTCTTTTAACCTTTGTGAGGGGAAAAGTCCATCGTACAATGGAGAAAAAAACGATTGACCTTGGAACGCAGGAAGCAATATAATCTTAACATAAAAAACAAAGGCCCGGACCACCATAGGGTCGCAACCTCAGGTTAGAAAAATTGTCCGGCTGGGCCTCAAGATATACACTTTTTTATTTATTCCTTCAAAAAAAGTGCACACTTTTAGGCATACTACCCGCATTAGGTTAAAAGCCCTGATTTTAGTTTTAGCCGGATTGACCGCCTGCTCTCTTTTTCATCGGCGTCCAAACGATCCAACTCCTTTTACCACATGGGCATCCATGGTTCCCCGCACCCCGATAGTTGCAATTCTGCCTTTTATCAACAAGACCAATCAGGCTGATTTACCAGAATTGGTGAGAGTCGGTTTCTACGGTCATTTTTCCCCCTTGCCTTTTAATGCCCGTAAATTAGGTGAAACTGACCGTACGCTGGAATTTTTGGAGAAACACCAAAAGAAATCATTTCAAGAACTTTCCCCTAGGGAATTAGGTTCCCTTTTAGGTGCTCAGGTTTTGGTTTATGGTGAGGTAACTCAGTTTACCAAAGTTTATGCAGGGATATATTCCCAAATTGGTGTTGGTGCAAAAATTAAAATTGTGGACTCCCAAACGGGGCAGACCCTTTGGGAAGATTCTTACGACACCCGTTTCCACGAGGGAGATATCCCCGTGAATCCGATTTTAATTGTTCTTTCTTTAGTAAGGACAGGTATTAATATACGGGCAGATCAAGAATTTCGTACGATCGACGACCTCTGTCGCAACTTAGTAGCCCGAATACCAAAAGTTTCATTCCCGGAAGAAAGGAAAGGGGCAAGTCCCTGTTTGTGCGAGATACAGATTTCGGCCTTTAAAGACCTTGCGCGTGCTCAAGAACTGCAAAAAAAATTGCAAAAGAAAAAATACGTGGTTTTTATCCGGCCGGTAGAATACGGTGGGGTTATTTGGCATCGAGTGCTGATTGGCCCATTTGATTGCGGTCAAGAAACGGATAGGTGGAAAGAAAAGATTAAAAGGGAATTTGGTTTTGATGCAATACCCTTAAAAATTGACGCTTCTCGATAAAGAGTGGATTTAACGCAAAGCAAGGAGGCGTAAGAATGGAGGGGGCGATAAAATGATAGTTATTTTTGGCCCCCATCTCACAGATGCAAGGTGACCCGGCGCTATTACTTTATACCCTCTTGCGAATTTGATTTTTCGGCACCCCCCCTCTTTCTGCTGCTACCATTTTGCTACCATAATAAGCCAAAACAGGATGAAACAAGAGGGAAAACTATTTTGGTTTTCCCTCTTGTTTCATTAACTTTTTCCGAATACCAAACAACACCATATACTACCTAATCAGTCTCCGGAGCCAAAGATCAAGGGTTCGAATCCCTTATCGCCCTTCAATAAAATCAAAGGGTTTAATGAAAAATTAACCCTTTGATTTTAGCTAACGTCTCAGAAGACCAGCCCCACATTTTCAAAAAAATTCCTCTATTCAGTTTTTAACCTGATTTTCCCTGCCGACCTAAGCGGAAACAAGTTTTGCCTCGGGAATAATCCACGTCCGATTAATCAACATTAATATTCCCAACCCAATGACCAAAATCGGCAGTTCAAGTGAAAATGAGCTAAGCACATGCAGATGGCGTAAAAGCCTCAATATTCCCAAAAGGATCAGAAAACCGCCAAGAGTAAAAGTCCCTTTATTAATTCCATGCGCCCACCAAAAGATTGAGCCGCTCAAGATTAATCCCGTACCCAAAAGGAGTCCAAATGATGGTAGAACTTCCAATTCCCACAAAAGCCACCAGAGGCCAAATACAATAACCAGAATTGGAGGTAAATATTTTTTCATTGCATTTTCTCCTGCGCATGTCAGGTTGCCATTAGACCTTCAGTTTACCTATCCAAGCTCACGAAAAAGTTTTTTTGCAAGGAAAACCAAGTAAGTCAATAAAAAATAAATGGAAATTCCCTTTGCCATCCGTGGGTTCAATAAGACACATAATCCAGGATAACGAATAGATAAGATTTCGGAACCCTGGTGACCGCTTTGGGGTTGAGCTGTTTGCTCTTATTGATGGCTTGGTTCTTCAGGAAAAAATGGATCAAGAGGCTATAACATTTTGGAATGGGTTGGCCTCTTGATCCAATACAGCTTAGAATTTTTAACGAGCTTTGCGTTATGTTAATGGTATTCTTTAGTATAGGCTACGCCCTAATGAAAACAAACTGAAAAGAAAGATAATTGTGATTTCAGCATGTGATCTCTATGAAGATAAATAGAAAGGCATTATTTGCGTGCATCACAGCCGATCACTAGCTTAAAATAAAATTATAATAAACCATCAAACCAGCCGCAACTTGGCTCAATGCAAGGAGTAGCGCGCAGAAATTATTTATTCCATGGATCATTGGGGGGAGAACTGCGCAATCGCGGGCACTGCGGCAGACGGCCAACCTCGTCACACTCGATACCAAAGTTTAAGCGTGCCACCTCTTAAGGTTGCTAAAGAATATACCGACTTAAGTCCTCGTCCTTTACCACTTCTCTGAGCTTTTCGGTTACATATTCTCTATTAATGAGGATTTGTTTTTCCTTCATTTCCGAGGCATCAAAGGAGATATCTTCTAAAAGCTTTTCCATGACCGTATAGAGCCGACGCGCGCCGATATTCTCGGTGCGGGTATTCACGCTTTCGGCAATCTGGGCGATTTCTACTATGGCCTCCGGTTCAAAGATTAAATTCAGCCCCTCAGTCTTCATTAAAGCGTGGTATTGTTTTACGAGAGCATTACGGGGCTCTTGTAAAATCAGGACAAATTCTTCCTTTCCCAAGGAGTCAAGTTCCACCCTGATCGGAAACCTTCCTTGAAGCTCTGGGATCAAGTCTGAGGGCTTTGAGGAATGGAAAGCGCCTGCGGCAATGAAAAGGATGTGGTCAGTCTTCACCATCCCATGTTTGGTCGTAACGGTCGTTCCCTCAACAATGGGAAGCAGATCCCTTTGAACCCCTTCCCGAGAGACATCCGGGCCTGTATAGCTCTCTCGACCGGTGATCTTGTCAATTTCGTCAATGAAGATGATGCCTGACTGCTCCACCCGTTCCTTTGCCATCCGGGTTACTTGGTCCATATCAATCAATCGCTGGGATTCTTCCTGGGTCAAAATTTCGAGAGCCTCAGGAATTTTCATTTTTTGTTTTTTGGTCTTTTTAGGGAACATGTTGCCAAACATCTCTTTAACATTGAATTCCATCTCCTCTATGCCGGTGGCAGATAAGACCTCAATAACCGGTAGATTGCGGGAGGCAGTTTCCAGTTCCACCACCCGTTCATCCAGTTTACCCAACCGGAGTAACTGCCTCAGTTTTTCCCGAGTTGCATCTTGATAATTCGGCGTTGTTGACGTCACTTCCAGATCTTTTTCCTTGTCGGGAGTTTCAGAGACGGGTTCCTCTCTTCGGGAAGGAAGGAGTAAGTCCAAAATCCTTTCTTCCGCATTTTCGCGAGCCTTGACTATGACCTTTGCTGATTCTTCGTCTTTGATCATGTTTACCGCAATTTCTGTCAAGTCCCGAACCATCGATTCCACATCCCGCCCTACATACCCGACCTCAGTAAATTTCGACGCCTCCACCTTGATGAAAGGTGACTGCGCAAGACGTGAAAGCCGGCGGGCAATCTCAGTCTTTCCTACTCCTGTAGGGCCGATCATAATAATGTTTTTAGGGGCAATCTCATCCCGTAAGTCTTCGGGAACTTGCTGTCTTCGCCAGCGATTCCGAAGAGCAATCGCCACCGCACGCTTGGCTTTATGCTGGCCAATGATATATTTATCCAATTCGGAAATGATTTCTTTGGGTGTCAGGTTAGCCATACTGTCTCCTTAAAATTATTACAGTTCTTCGATAGTGATCTGGTCATTGGTATAAATGCAGATACCGGCCGCAATCTTCATGGCTTCTCGAACAATCTCGCTTGCACTGAGACTCGTATGGTCAAGCAGCGCTTTGGCTGCCGCCTGGGCGAACGGTCCTCCTGAACCAACGGCGGTTATCATATCGTCGGGTTCGATAACATCTCCGGTTCCCGAAATAATGAAGCAGTGATCGTGATCCGCGATGAGAAGCAGGGCTTCCAAGCGGCGAAGAAACTTATCGGTTCGCCAGTCTTTCGCCAATTCTACTGCTGCGCGGGTAATATTTCCATTAAATTGTTCTATTTTTTTTTCAAACTTTTCAAAAAGAGTAAACGCATCAGCCGTAGCACCGGAAAATCCTGCGATGATTTTATCGTGGTATAATCGGCGGATCTTTTTTGCTTTATGCTTCAAGATGGTATTACTTAACGTAACTTGCCCGTCTCCGGCAAGGGCTACTTTCCCATCTCGGCGAACTGCTAAAATCGTCGTTCCATGTATATGGTAGTTTTGGTCAGCCATAATATAATCTTCCTTATTAAAAGGGTTAGAGGCTTCAGGTTCTTAACTTATTGAGGTTCAAAATTTACCTGCTTTTTTCCTCGACTCCTCGAGCCTTTGGTTCCATGCATTTCTTTGCCCGGGGATGAGCCTTGTCATAGACTTCCATGAGCCGGTCAATGCTCACATGGGTATATTTTTGGGTGGTTGAGAGACTGCTGTGTCCTAAAAGTTCTTGGATTGCTCGCAGGTCTGCCCCTGCATCCAACAGATGAGTTGCAAACGTGTGGCGGATCGCATGGGGATGTATCGGCCGAAAGAGGGTTAAAAGCCGCGCATATTTACTAATCATTCGCCCTATGCTCCGGGTAGTAAGCCGCGTGCCACGATGGTTCAGGAATAGTGCGGGAGATTTTTCCTGGTCTTTTCTTTTAGCCTCGAGATTGTTGCGGACAATAAGATAATCCTGTATCGCTTCTAATGCCTTTGTTCCTATGGGAAGCATTCTTTCTTTATTGCCCTTTCCTTTAACCTTCAGGTTTCCCTGGGAAGGATCAAAGTCTCCGAGATTGAGGCTAACCACTTCACTCACCCTCAGCCCACAGGAATACATAAGTTCCAAAATAGCTCGATCCCGGCGGCCCAAGTCTTTTTCGTGATCAGGCTGCTCGATTAAAGAAAAAATCTCATCCACGGAGAGAAAACTTGGGATAACCTTTTCTGGTTTGGGGGCAGAAATAGCTTGTGCCGGGTTCAAGGCGGCAAAACCTTCTTTAATCAAAAAACGAAAAAAAGAATTAAGAGCAGCTATTTTTCGTGCGATCGTGGTTTTTGAATTTTTCTGCAGGAGATATGCGAGAAAGCCTCTAATAATTAAAGGGTTAATTTTATTAAGCGCAACCGCTCCCTGATCCCAAATGGTGGGTTCATTTTCATGAAGAAAAGCGAGAAATTGGGTTAAATCGTTATGGTAGCCTCTCCGGGTATGCAACGAAGCGTTTTTGATAGCAAAGAGATAATTATCAAACTGTTCCAAAAACCTTTCCATAATGAGAAATTATCACAAAACCGGGTAGCAATAGCAATAAAAATCAAAAATCCCCCCATTGAGCTGGTTCGTTAATCGTTAATGTCCTGCCGAGATATGTGACCGAATAATTTTCGCAGGGCATTTTGAGTTTCTAGTCTTTTACCTGCGAAGTGCCGATACAACATTTTCTGCAATTATTCGCCCCGGGTTATAACTCACCGTCATTTTTGGGAAATATTTTTTTTGCCCAGCGGAACCGACGGTGCATCCACCACCACTGCTCAGGATATTTTTTGATCCAAGCTTCGCAAAGCACATTGATGGCCCTGAGGTTGTCAATTACGTCTTGGTCTTTAGCATCTGATTTTTTAAGGGTAATTTCGGGTACAATATGCAGGGTTTCGGTATTGTTAGTATTGCGATGGATAAACATGGGCACAAGGGCTGCCCCGGTTTTTAAGGCCAGTATTATGGGACCACTATAGGTAGGAATTTGATAATCAAAAAAAATTACGTCTACCCCGTATTTTTTAGTAGGGTTTTGGTCAATCAGAAGCATAATAATACCGTTTTTCCTCAGCACCTTTAACGCCTCACTTGCACAGCGGTGCCTCGGCTTGTAGGGGATAGCCCCAATCCCGAAGCGGTTTCTCCATTGCTGAAAAATATTAACCAGGTAAATGTTTTTAGGATCTTTGGCGATGAGTGAAAAAGGATATCCCAGAATGCCCATCTTAAAGCCAATGAGGGGAAAATTTCCCAAATGGGGGCTTATCGCAATGACTCCTTTACCCTTTTTTAATGCATTGTCTAAGTTTTCTATCCCCTGAACAGAAATGTTTTTTTGCAAAAAACCCTGATCCGGAGGTGAAACATAACTTAACCCCACCTCAAGCATGTCACGAGAGATATTTTTAAAGGCAGCCTTGGCCATGGATTTGATTTGTTTCGCCGAAAGCGCTGAGCCGTAAACTCGTTTGATATTTTCCTGGGCAATTTTTTGACGATGAGGTATTATATGATATCCTAAGAAACCAAACCAGTCTCCTAATGTCGGGAGGCAACGCTCAGGAAGGATCCGAATGATACCAAGCGTAGCCTTAAACCCTAACGCATTTACTCTCCATAAAAATTTTTCCCAAAACCAGAGCGTTTGCTTTTTTATTTTTTTTTCTTGAGTTTTACTTTCGGTTTCCATCGATTGCTGAAACTGGTAAAGGTTATTTTTATTTAGTATACTGAATCAGTGAAGTAACAACTAAACTTTTAAAGCATATTTTTTTCAATAATGCAATTTTGTTCACATAAAATTTTCATGAGGCTTTAATGAAAGGATGGATTATTCTAGCAGGTTTAATTTCCGGTTTGTTTCTTTTCGTTGTTTCTGGATTTTCTGGAGAACAAATAAAAGTCCGGCCTTCCCCCTTAGCCGGTTCGTGGTATCCGGCTGATCCTCAGGAGCTTAAAACCACAGTGAAACAATATTTGGATCAAGTGCAGGTTCCTGAGATTAAAGAGAAAATCGTAGCGCTGATTTCTCCTCATGCTGGCTATCAGTTTTCCGGCAAAGCAGCATCCTGGGGCTTTGCCACATTAAGAGGAAAAGACTTCGACCGCGTAATCATTATCGGCCCTTCCCATCATGCCTGGTTTCAGGGAATCTGCGTATCGAGCTTTGATTTTTATGAAACGCCTTTAGGAAGAGTGCCCGTGGAGAAAAAAGTCGGGGAGGAGCTTGCTCGTCAAAAACTTTTTTCCTTTAACCCCGAAGCTGAAGCCCAAGAACACTCTCTGGAAATGCAAATCCCTTTTTTACAGGTGGTGCTGAAAAATTTTACGATTATTCCTTTAATGGTGGGGGAGCTGGGAGAAAATGACTTTGCTGAGGCAGCAAAATTTCTGAGGCCCTATGTTACGGATAAAACTTTGGTGGTAGTAAGTTCTGATTTTACTCACTATGGGGAGCGCTTTGGTTATCTTCCTTTCACGGAAGACATTAAAAACAACCTAAAAAAACTTGATCTCGGTGCGGTTGAGGTGATTTTAAAAAAAGACTTCCCCGGGTACCAAAAATACCTTCAAAAAACTGGAGCCACTATCTGCGGCCGAAACGGCATCGGAATCTTGTTGCAGCTTTTACCCCCAGATGCTCAAGGCACTCTCCTCACGTATTACACCTCGGGAGATCTCCTCAATGACTATTCGTCCACGGTCAGTTATGTGTCCATAGTATTTAAAAAACAAGCGGCACAAGAGCTACAAACCTCCCCCAAAAACGTTACCCCTTAAGGTTAATCCGCAAGGATTCTTTGACGCCTCAGCGGAGCCGAGGTAAGATTTTTATAAAAAAATCATCGGCACAAGGAGGAGCCATGAAAACGAAAAAAAGAGAAAATGATTGCCGAACACCAAACCTTAAATTCCAAACGCAGAAGATTGTCGTGCTTATGCTCTTCTGTGTTGGTTTTGTTCTTTGAGTTATTGCCGCCGCCCCGGGATTAGGCGAAGAACGCTCAAGGGCGGTCATACGAATTAGCTATCGGAATGCCGAGGAAACAGTGGCAGTGGCGGGGAAAGTTCCTCTCTTTCTGTTTCCCTGATGGTTGAAAAATATCATTGTCACCATAGGGAGACCCGTTACTGATTATCATTATACAAGGCCCATCACGGCCGCCATTCGGCCAGTTTGCCCTTTGTCTCGGCGGTGGGAAAAAAATAAATCGGGATTGCAGGAAGTGCATTCTGAGGCTACCTCGATATCATCTTTGTTTAAACCGCATTTGATAAGTTCCAAGAAGATTGCTTTTTTAAGATCAAGAAATATTTTTTTATCTGCGTCAGTTTTCCAGACAGAATTGTCTAATTTTTGCTTGAAGAATGCTTCCCGGACATCTTCCTTGACCTCATAGCAGCACCCACCAATACCGGGCCCAATGCCCGCTTTAATTGTTTTTGGTTTCGTCCCAAAAGACGCCTCCATTGCGCCAACCCCTTGCGCAATAATCCCGTTGGCCGTACCCCGCCACCCGGCATGGATAAGGCTGATAGCAGGGCTCGCGGGATCATAGAGCAATACGGGGATGCAATCGGCAACTTTAATCATCAGCAGTAGCCCTTTTTCTTTTGTTGTCAGTCCATCAACCCCGGGTAAAACAAGCCCGTGAGACGCGCTATCGTCACTCCAGCGTTCTTTGGTTATCAACATGACCTTTTTTCCGTGCACTTGGTTGGGGATTACTACTGAAGAGGAATCCCAGCTTAAATGTGAGAGGAGTTTATTGCGATTGCAAAAGACTCGATGGGGATCATCTCCAGTTTGTGTCCCAAGGTTTAAACTGAAAAAAGGGCCTTTGCTCACGCCCCCCTTCCGAGTGGTTATGCCATGCGCAAGGCCATCTATATTTTTAAAATGAGAAAACTGGAGCAAAGGCAATCCCGCGCGGTTTATTAATTCCATAAGATATTACTTTGAAGGTAAGCGCTCTCGGTTGCGCCGCAGTGATTGCAGGCGACATGAAAGACAAGGGAACTTCCGCACACCGCTCAGCCGAAGCAACGAATTATTCACGCTCAGCGCTATTTCTTCTTATCTCCTAAGCCTTGATTTTTGTTTTCGGAATCGTTCTTGCCGTTCCAGTTGCGAATGGTTTCCGGCAGCTTGAAGATTTGTTTGAAGATGCTCTGTCCCTTTCGGCCCAAGGACCCAAAGACCATTGTTTTCCACTCAGGGTTTTCAAAGGGTCCGGTCACCTTATAATAAGTAACAATGACTGCCCCCTTTTCGTCCTTGAGGACTGTTCCAATGAGAGGAATAATCCCAAAAACTTTATCCACAGTCTCTAAAGGCTGGACTGCGACTTCCATGTCTAAGGTCTCTTTCCCCAGATTAATGGCGCCCACACCATTCATCTTCATTGCCGGGCTCTTGAGCAAGAGACCATCTGTTCTTGCGATGCCTCCGTTAATCGTAAAGGTGCTTTGAATTGTATCATAAGGCATGCCGCTTGAGAAAAGCTTGCTGTAATCCTGGCGGAAAATCCGGTATACATTCAATAAAGAAAAAAGTTTAGAGAAAATGCTGAGTTTCTTTACCGTTCCCTTTTCAGTCGTGAAGGCCACCTCTCCCTTTAACGTATCCATCCACTCTGAAGGGTTTTCCCCCTGGCCGGTGACCGTTCCATTAAGATTGAGGATACCAGAAAGTTTCTGATTTTTTGCGGGGAACATCTTGAGAAAGTTTTCCGTCGAGAGATTTTTTATCTCGCTGGAAAGAGAAAAAGGTTCAGGACGGTCAATCAAGACAGGAAGACTGATATCCTTACCTATCCAATATCCTTCGCCGGATTCAATCTTCAGGAAAGGAATCCGCACCACGCCCTGGTGGTAAGTGGCTGGTCTTGATTGATTCCCCTGAATGGTATTTAAATTAACAAAGGAAAAATCCCAAAGCTTTCCCTGGGCTGCGTGCGGCGAGGAGAAATAAAATTCCCCTTCATGAGAACTTATTTCGGTCTCCAGGTCATCCACCACCAGTTTTCTATAAACACCGTGCTTTACGTTTAACGTGACCTTCTCCAAGGTAAAATTTACCGGTCTTTCTTCTTCCTCCTCTTGTGGTTTATAAAAATCTAAAAAGTTGACAAGGTTTCCTTTGATTTTCCCCGTGAGTTTAGGCTTGCTGAGTCCTTTCCAAATGCCGGAAAATACAATGTCGGAAGAGCCGGTCTGAAATTTAACCTGAGGGAATGTAAGGCCCTCTGAGGAAAAGCCCATTTTCCCTTCCGTGTTGCTGAAGGGATAAGGGAAGGCGGGAAATATCAGAGTGAGGTTCTTAAATTCAGATTCGCCTTTGAAACGGAGGTTCTGGCTCTGGTAACCGAGACAATTAAAATCTATAAATATCTTTACCAATCCCTCCCCGTGAACTCCTTGCCAGGGAAAGAAAGCTGAAGCCAAATTATTAATATCAGCGTTTTCAGATGCCACGTGAACGTAAATTTTTGACTTTTCCGCAGAACGGTAGTCTTTTATTTCTCCCAAGCAGGTAAAGGGAGAATTTGCCCACCACCCGGTAACATCAGCTATTTTGATGGTATCAGGAGTAAACTGGAAAGTTCCATTAACTTTTTTTGTGGGTTTGAGAAAATTCCGATAATCCATGTCTGCATCTATTAACGTGAGCTTCCCTTCAAAAGCAAGCGCTCCGGAGTTTTTAAGCGGTCCAGAGGCTTTGAGGGTAAGGAGCCCCTTTCCGCTCATGAACTGAAGTGCTTCCAAGTCCTGGAGAACATCAGGAGGTATTTTGTTCAGATGGATCAGGCTATTAATCTCCAAAAGATCAAGCTTAAAATCCCCAGAAAAAGTTAAATCAGCGGGCTCAGAAATGGTGAAGGCGCTTTGCGCGATTACTGATTTTCCAAAGGAGCCAGTCAGTTCAGTAATCTTGATATTCCGATTTTCAAAACTCCCTTTACCCTTAAGGTGCTCAAGACGGGGCACCTCATCGATTACCTTCAAAGAAAAATCCCGGAAACTAAAATTTCCTGCCATGGTGCTTATTGTTTTTTCTGATGGTGCTCGGGGAGGCTTTTCGGAATAATGAAAGAAGAGCTTATCGACCTTCCCGGCCATAGCTTTATCAGTTATGAAATTTTTAACCTCCCGGGGAAGGAGGAAAAAGGGGACGTAGGGTAAGATGTCTTGGTAGTCAAAGTTTCCGGTTTCGATTTCAGCCTCAATAACCGGGGCCGTCGTTGTATCCACGCTGACTTTCCCGGTTGCCGTCAATCCGGGAAGCTTTATTTGTATAGGAAAAAAGATCCAATTTCGCTTCTCACGATTTAAAGAACATTGGAGATGAGCATTATCAATCCGGAGTTCTTTTTTAAGAAGCTCCTCATTTTTGAGTTTTAGGTTAACAATGTCCAGCTCCGCACCTGCTTTAAAATCTCCGCCGATGATACCCTGGAAAGAAAATTTTCCCTTGATACTTCCCTGAAAAGAGGCGATGTTTTTCCAGGCGCACAGATAAGGCCCGAGGCATGAAAGGGATAAATCCGCAACCTGGGTATCTCCCACAAATCTGATGGCAGCAAGTTTAGAACCTTCAATGATTGGTTCGATCTCGCCTTTTACGTCAAGTCGGGTTTCGTTTTTTCCGCTTTTTAAAACTCCTTTCAGGGAAATTGGTATGAGACCTGGCTGGGAAGGTTTTCCTGTTTGGAGGTTTAGAGCAGTGACGGTCAAGGATACCGGAGCTTCAGAAATTGCATGATCTATAAATTCAATTTCTCCTTCCCGGATAATAAAATTTTTCAGGGATAATTTAATTGTTTTTACCCAGTGCTTTTCCTTATCTTCTCTTGTCTGCTGGAAAGAAAAAACACTTACCAAGTCGCTGACATTAAAACCCTTATCTTGTTTTCGAGAAAACACTATCCGGGGTTGATCTAAGACCAAATAATTAAATGAGATCATGTGGGCAAAAAGCTGCCTAAAAGAAATTCCCAGATGGAGTTTTTTAAGGGAAATAAAATCAGATTTTCCATCCTGTTCTTTTATCTCTACCTGATTTAAGACCACCATGATCCGGGGAAAAATCTGAAGCTTGGCTTTTTGGATGGTCACCGGTCGGTGAAGAATCGAGGACATTTCCTGCTCGAGAAATGCTTTCCTCTCCTTGGTCCCCCAGAAATAATTAACCCACACCGCACAAGCAACCAACAAGAGGAATACAAGAAGGGATAGTCCAATAAGCAGCTTTTTTTTCATCGTGTTTTGATTGCGTGTTTGGGCCTAAGAAGTTTTATCTTAATCGTAAAGAACCGGTTATTTAAACATTCCCGTAAGACTGGTTTGAAAAATAAAACTTTTAAAGCAAAAGATTAAACAGTTTCTGAGCATTCTGAACCGTGATTTTTGCCAACTCCTCTTGCGCTATCCCTTTTATCCGGGCAACTGCTTCAGCAACGTACTGAATATACGCTGGCTCATTGCGCTTTCCCCTAAAGGGGTGGGGTGCGAGAAATGGGCAATCAGTTTCCACTAGCATCCGGTCAAGCGGAAGGTTGCGGATCAGTTTGTGGTACTCTTCAGATTTTTTAAAGGTTACGGTTCCTGGAATGGAAATGTAAAACCCCATATTAAGGCAAGCTTTGGCCATCTCCCAATCTCCGGAAAAGCAATGAATAACTCCTCCCACAGTTTCCGCTTTTTCTTCCTGCAGAATTTGGAGTACTTCCTGGTGAGCCTCACGGTCATGGATAATCACCGGAAGGGAAACCTCGCGGGCAAGCCTCAGCTGCTCACGAAAATGGTGGGTCTGCGTTTCCCGCAAGGATAAATTACGATAAAAGTCAAGCCCGATTTCTCCAATGGCTACTACGTTATCATCATCAGCAAATCCTCTAAGAAGAGAATATGTTGCCGCATTGATGGTTTTGGCATCATGAGGATGAATCCCTACTGCGGCGGAAATAAAATCATGCTCTTCTGCCAAGAAAACCGCTTTCCGGCAATCATCACTCTCGGTGCCCACGGTTATAATGTGTTTAATCCCTGCGTCGCGAGCGCGTTTAATAACTTCCGCGCGATCCTTGTCAAACTGTGGCAGGGAAAGATGAGCGTGCGTGTCAATGAGCATAGGTCTATCCGGCAATCACCTTGATATGAACTTTGCGGTTTCGGGGACCATCAAATTCACAAAAAAATATCCCCTGCCAGGTCCCGAGAAGAAGGTCACCATTTGTGACCACAAGGGTTTTGGAACAGCCCATAAAAGACGTTTTTATGTGAGCATCAGAATTTCCTTCAGCATGAGAGTAAGGGCCATTGAACGGTACAAGTTTGTTGAGGTGGTTTTGAATATCGTTGATAACACTCGGGTCAGCGTTTTCATTGATCGTTACTGCCGCAGTAGTATGCGGCACATAAACATAACAGACCCCTTCCTTTACCCCGGAGCGTTTCACGATGTTTTGCACCTGAGAAGTAATATCGATAAGTTCAACCCTTTTTTTTGAGAGCACGTTAATCTGTTCCATAAGCCTTTTTCTCTAAAACTCATTTGAAGAATCAGCTGGTTTTTTTAAAACTGACAAAAGAAACCTTAAATAGTTTTTTCTCGGTAAAATTAAAAAATCGAGCTCCCAAAATTCCTATTGCCAACTTGCCTCCAAAACCCCCGAAATTTTAGCGATGTCATGAATAACCGCGCTGCTTTGCATTCGATCCCTCATTCGCACATTAAAAGTAATCTCCGATTGTCCGGTCTCCTGCGAAATAGAATACGCTTTATTCTGAATCCGAACCTGTTCTTTTTTTAAGATTGCTTGGCAGCTTGATTCGACATCCTCAGCTTTCTCTATGGGGACAGTTACTTGAACAGCATGGTATACGACGGGATGAAAGTGGTGTTCGAGCCACTGGAGAGTAATTAATACAATCAAGATGCTTCCTGTTGATAAGAGCGCTAAAGCATAAAATCCCTCGCCAATCACAATCCCCAGCGCTGCCACAAACCAGATGCAGGCCGCGGTCGTAATTCCCCGGATAAGGTCACCGAGCCGAAGAATTGCGCCTCCCCCCAGAAAGCCGATCCCCGTCATAATACCAGCCACAAGCCTTCCTGGATCAATGGTGATACGAATATCAGCAGGGAGAGGATAGGGGAGCTGCATATGGCTTTTGGAAGCCAACATGATCATGGTGGCGCTGACACAGACTAATATATGGGTTCGCAGTCCTGCAGGCCTCCCATGAATTTCTCTTTCTAACCCAATGGCGCTTCCAAGGACAAAAGCCAGCATTAAACGGGTACAGGTTTCTCCATCCAGCATGAGTAAATTCGTTAAATTTCCCATTCGTTTCTCCTGACTAAAAAAATAAAAGTGTTCTTCCCTTGTTGAAATTTTTAAGAATAGTTTAATACCTCAAGCCTCAACAAAGCTCTTCCCACTTCATTTATTGACAATCCTTCTTTAATAAATAAAGATTTATAAATTAATAGGTTAAAAAATAAGTTAAAAAAAAAATCTTGTCAACTCATAACAAAATGTTTTTTTAAAAGCTTTTTTTACTTAACATTCTTCTGGGGCTACGGGTAAAAAAGTTTACTTTTGGAAAAAAATTCAGCTTTTTTTATTTCTTGACATTGGACAAAATTATAAAATAGAATAATTTCACTTTATTAACTAGTTGATTGCCCCAGAAATCATTCTAAAGTTATCTTAACTATTTGATTCTATACTCTTTTAGGCACGTAGCTCAGGGGGAGAGCGCTACCTTGACGCGGTAGAAGTCGGCGGTTCGAAACCGCCCGTGCCTATTTTTTTAACCAGTTTTATTCTCTTCTCGGGGTGGCATCATGACTGGTTCTCCATTTATGATGCCTTTTTGTTGTCCCCTTGAAACCAATGGTGAAATATTTGGCGGAAAAAATTTTCATAAAATTCATTGACGGCACAGAGCAGGACTTCCCAAAAGGAATGAACCTTGCCGAGATCATCACCCTGCAAGGGAAAGCGGACCAAAAATATATCGCTTGCAAAGTAAACGGGGAGATGCGCGACCTTTCTTTTCCGGTATCTGAAAGTGCGGAAGTGGAGTTTATCAGCATCGACTCAGAGAAAGGCCTTGATATCTTAAGACACAGCACCTCCCACGTTATGGCTCAGGCAGTTCAGGAGGTATTTCAAGGTGCCAAAGTCGCTATTGGCCCGGCGATTGAAAACGGGTTTTATTACGATTTTGACTACACGCGGCCGTTTACTATTGAAGACTTAGAAGGCATTGAAAATAAGATGCAGGAGATCATTGACCGGGATTATCCTTTTGTCCGGGATGAAAGAGATCGCGAAACTGCCATAAAATTTTTCCAGGACCGCAATGAAAATTATAAGGTAGAAATCCTCCGCGAACTTCCCGAGGAAAAGGTTTCCCTTTATCGGGACGGTGATTTTGTTGACCTTTGCCGAGGGCCTCACCTGCCTTCTACTGGCTGGGTTAAGGCTTTTAAACTTACCGGGGTTGCGGGCGCCTACTGGCGAGGTGATGAACGAAACCCGATGCTCCAGCGAATCTACGGCACTGCTTTCCCCACTCCAGAAGGACTTGAAGAGCACCTCAATCGTTTGGAGGAAGCGAAAAAACGGGATCACCGGAAACTTGGAAAAGAGCTTGATCTTTTTAGCATTCAAGATGAAGCCGGAGCCGGGCTGATCCTTTACCATCCCAACGGAGCACTGTTACGAACTCTTCTTGAAGATTTCGAAAAAAGAGAACACTTAAAAAGAGGCTACCAGATTGTGAAAGGCCCCCAGATTCTTAAACTGGACTTATGGAAAAAATCCGGCCATTGGGATCATTACCGGGAAAATATGTATTTTACCCAAGTCGAAAACCAGCAATATGGTCTAAAACCCATGAATTGCCTGGCCCATATGATGATTTATAAAACGAAAATAAGAAGTTACCGTGACTTACCGATCCGGTATTTTGAGCTGGGAACTGTTCATCGCCATGAAAAAACCGGGGTGCTCCACGGGTTGTTAAGAGTGAGAGAATTTACGCAGGATGATGCCCATATCATCTGCGCCCCTGATCAGCTTAAAAATGAAATAAAAGGAATTATTGACTTTGTGCGGGATGTTATGAGAATATTTGATTTCTCTTATGAGATGGAGCTTAGTACTCGTCCCCAAAAATCTATCGGCAGCGATGAGGACTGGGAAAATGCCACCCAGGCGCTTATGGATGTGCTGAAGGAAACAGCAATTCCTTTTTCGATTGACGAAGGTGCCGGTGCCTTTTATGGGCCAAAAATTGATTTTAAATTAAGAGATAGTCTGGGACGAGCCTGGCAGTGTTCTACTATCCAGTGTGATTTTACCCTTCCTGAACGCTTTGATTTAACCTATGTTGGCGCGGATGGGGAACGTCACCGGCCAGTCATGATTCATCGAGTAATCCTGGGGGCGTTGGAGCGTTTTTTAGGGGTTTTAATTGAGCACTATGGAGGAGCTTTTCCCTTGTGGCTCGCTCCGGTGCAGATGGTTGTTCTTCCCATCACTGAGCGGCAGCACGCTTATGGGGAAGAGGTTTATCACTTAATCAAAGAAAAGAATTTGCGGGTAGAAAAAGATTTTCGAAATGAAAAACTGGGATTCCGGATTAGGGAAGCGCAGCTTAAAAAAATCCCCTATATGCTGGTCATTGGCGACCGAGAAGTAGAAAAACGAGGAGTATCCCCCCGCACCCGAGAGGGCAATGATCTGAAATTTATGAGTTTAGAGAATTTTTTGAATAATTTAAAAACAGAACTAATTTTTTAGGGAGGAGGTGATCGGAATAGTTACTGAGAAAACCAGAATAAATTATGAGATTCGCTGTCCAGCGATCCTTTTGATTGATGTGGAGGGACAACAGTTAGGGGCTATGCCTCCCCAAGAGGCCATGAGGCGGGCAGAGGAACAAGGTTTGGATTTGGTCGAAGTGGCGCCTAACGCCAATCCTCCGGTCTGCCGAATAATGGATTACGGAAAATTCAAATACCAGCAGCGGAAAAAATCTCAGGAGACCCGGAAAAAGAAAGTTCATTCAGCTACCACGGTCAAGGAGATTAAACTCCGGCCCAGGACGGAAGAACATGACTTATTTTTTAAGATCCGTAATCTGAAAAAATTTTTGGCTAACCGGAGTAAAATTAAAATTTCTTTACAATTTAGAGGCCGGGAAATGGCCCACCTTGACTTAGGCGAAAAAATGATGGCCAGGATTGTTGAAGAAATTAAAGAAGTGGCGGTCATTGAACAAGGTCCCAAGCAGGAAGGCCGTTTTATGACGATGATGGTAGCTCCTAAGCCCTGAGTCTGCCCTTCAGCAAACGAAAAGATCGATAAAGTTATTGTGCCCAAGAGTTGTCGATGAGAAAGGAACTCTTCGGGGAAAAGCGGATTTTTTTATTTTAAAGGAGTAAACGGGATGCCAAAATTAAAAACTAATAAAGGTGCTGCTAAACGTTTTCGTTTGACCAGCAATGGCAGAGTAAAACGGAAAAAAGCATTTAAAAGTCACATCTTAACTAAAAAATCGCCCAAAAGGAAACGGGCTTTGAGAAAAACGGCTTTAATCAATAAACGGGATGAAAAAAATATTCGACGACTGATTCCCTACAAGTAAGGGCTGAAAAAAGGTATCGTTGCCGGTTGTGTTTTTTTGTGTGGCTTAAAAACATCACCCGACGCACAACGCATAACTAACTACATACCGCTTAGTGAAAAAGAAAGGAAAAAAGTACCATGCCACGAGCAACCAACAATGTCGCCTCCAGAAAGCGAAGGAAAAGGATTCTTAAGCTTGCCAAGGGCTATCGAGGTGCACGGGGAAGCCTTATCCGAAGTGCATCTGAGGCAGTTGATCGAGCATTGAAATTCGCCTACCGGGATCGAAGAGTTAAGAAGCGTGAATTCAGAAGTCTTTGGATTGTAAGGGTTAATGCTGCGGCTCGGATCAATAACCTCTCATACAGCAAACTGATCATGGGTTTAAGAAAAGCAGAAGTGATCCTTGATCGGAAGATATTAGCTGATTTAGCGGTCAATGATCCTCAAGTATTTTCCAGCATTGCCGCGCTGGCGAAGCAACACGTTTAGCTCACGCCACATTAAACAGCAACAATCTTCCTGACTTTTTCTCATTATCCTGAATTTTAGAAAATTGATTAGCCAATAAAAGTTATTGGTTTTTGATTCTATGCTCAAGCTTAGTTTTGATAGCGCGAGAAGCCGAACCGGAAAATAATTAAACGCAGAATTTTCGAGATTTATGCAAGAAGAAATTAATAGAATTAGGCTCGAAGCGGAAAAAGAATTACAGGACGCAAGCGAAGAGCGCCGGGTAGAGGATATCCGTGTTCGCTACCTCGGGAAAAAGGGGAAAATAACTACTCTTCTTAAAGGGCTCAAGGACATTCCCCAAGAAGAAAGACCTTTAATTGGCGGGTTAGCGAACCAGCTTAAGAAAGATTTAGAGCAAGGGATTGCTGAGGCAATGAAACGATTCATCCGAAAAAACCAGGATGAACGCCTTGCGCAAGAGCGCATTGATGTCACGCTTCCTGGTCGCTGCATCCCCTTGGGGGCAAAACATCCTATCTCCCAAATTACCGAGAGAGTGGTTGAAATCTTTTCCTCCCTCGGCTTCAGCCTCGCTCAAGGCCCGGAGGTAGAGCTGGATTATTATAATTTTGAAGCCCTTAATATCCCCAAGCATCACCCTGCCCGGGACATGCATGATACTTTTTATATTTCCGACGAGGTTCTCCTTCGCACCCACACCTCACCAGTGCAGATTCGGGTCATGGAAAAACAACCTCCTCCGGTCAGGATTATTTGCCTGGGAAAAGTTTATCGTCGCGATTCTGATATTTCCCACACCCCTATGTTCCATCAGGTTGAGGGGCTTTTGGTTGATGAACAGGTTTCATTCGGAGACCTCAAAGGGATATTAACCGCTTTTATCCACCAGATGTTTGCTCCTGATACGCTGGTTCGTTTTCGTCCCAGCTTTTTCCCCTTCACTGAACCAAGTGCCGAGGTGGATATACAATGTGTGATGTGTAAAGGAAAAGGCTGTCGGGTTTGCTCGCAAAGCGGCTGGCTGGAAATTTTAGGATCAGGCATGGTTAACCCCGCGGTCTTTCGGATGGTGGGGTATAATCCGGAAAACGTGACCGGCTTTGCCTTTGGCATGGGCATTGAACGGATTGCCATGCTGAAGTTTGGGATAGATGACATCCGACTTTTCTTTGAAAACGACCTGAGATTTTTAAGGCAGTTTTAGCAGGTGCCTGTTTCCGTACGATGATATTTTTTGAACAACGAATTTTTAAGAATACACTGCGCTAAAGGATATTAATTTGTTAGTTAGTTATAACTGGTTAAAAGAATATGTCAATTTTGAAGCGGCACCGGAAGAACTCGCGCATCGTTTAACCATGGCGGGGTTAGAGGTTTCAAGTCTCTCCTGCATTGGAGAAGAGTTTGAACATATTCGGGTAGCAAGAATTGAGGAGATTTCTCCTCATCCCAACGCGGACAAACTGTCCTGCTGCCGGGTTTTTGATGGCAAAGAGGTTTTAAACATAGTTTGCGGAGCTCACAACATGAAAGCGGGAGATACGGTAGCCCTCGCTCCAGTAGGAACCACCTTACCTAATGGAATTAAAATCAAAGCTGCAAAGATCCGGGGGGCCTTTTCCGAGGGCATGCTTTGTTCAGAAGAAGAGCTTAAGCTTGAAGAAAAGTCTTCTGGCATCATGATCCTTTCTTCGGATCTGGAAATCGGAAAAGATTTAGCATCGGCCTTAATGCTCAAGGACTATGTATTGGAAATTGATTTAACCCCTAATCGGGCTGACTGTTTCTCCATGATCGGGATCGCCAGAGAAGTAGCAGCTTTCTATGACACGTACGTTACGTTACCCTCAATTGACGTGGTTGAGGAAGAAGAAGGGGTTGAAAAATTCATAAACGTGGCTCTTGAAGCACCCGAACTGTGCCCCCGATACACTGCTCGTTATGTCTCCAATGTTTCAATAAAAACTTCCCCTCTGTGGATGCGGCGGAGATTGGAGTTGGCAGGCATCCGATCCATAAATAATGTGGTGGATGTAACCAACTATATCCTCCTTGAGTGGGGGCAACCAATGCATGCCTTTGATTATACTCTTGTGGAGCACGGAAAAATAATTGTTAAAAAGGCGACACCCGGGAAAAAATTTTTTACCCTTGATAATAAAGAACGGCTCCTTGATGGAGACGTGCTCATGATTTGTGATTCTTCTAAGGCGGTTGCTCTTGGAGGAGTAATGGGAGGCCTTAATACGGAAGTGACCGAAAAAACCGCCGCACTTCTTTTAGAAAGTGCTTATTTCAATCCTCAAAATATTTCGAAGACCTCCAGGAAATTAGGTATTAAAACCGAGTCTTCTTTAAGATTTGAAAAAGGGGTTGATCCTGAATCAGTTGTCCCTGCTTTAAACCGAGCCGCTCAGCTTATTGCAGAATTAGCGAATGGAAAAGTTGCCCGGGGAGTCATTGATGCCTGTCCTCATCCTTTTCCAAAGCCTCCGCAGGTAAAGGTTAACCCCCAGAAGGTAAACCTGATTTTAGGCACCAAGATTCCTCCTTCAACCATGATCGACTACCTTGAGCGTTTAGGCATAAAGGTTGAGTCGCACGACCAGGAAAAAATACTGGTTACTATCCCTTCTCACCGGAAAGATTTAAAAGAGGAAATTGATCTGGTTGAGGAACTCGCTCGCGTCCATGGCTACGACAAAATTCCCGAAACTCTGCCGGGTATGAGTATCCCTGAGGAAAAAGGGAAAATTTCCTTTTATCAGGAAACGGAAGCCCGATCCCTATTAAGCAATAATGGTTTTTTCGAAGTTATAACCTACAGCTTCATTTCTCCAGAGATGATGAGATCACTCCATATTCCTGAGGGGCATCCCTTCTGGCGCTCTATCAGCATTTCTAATCCTTTGTCCAAAGATCAGTCCGTGATGAGGACCACGCTTCTCCCGGGACTTTTGTTGACCGTCGTCACAAACCACAATCATAAAAATATGGACCTAAAAATCTTCGAGTTGGGGAAGGTTTTTTTTCGAGAAGAAAAAAAACTTCTCCCACAGGAAAAACTCATGCTTAGTGGTTTGGTCTGCGGTCTTCGGGCTGAAGAGGCCTGGAACCACCCGCAAGAGGAGACTGATTTCTATGATTTAAAAGGTTTTTTAGAGAATATTTTTCACATTCTTTATTTAAAAAACGTTAATTTTCAAATAGATAAGTCTATTCCGTATTTTCATCCTGGTTTATCCTCCCGGATAGTTCTTGAGGGGGATCTGATAGGGGTTATCGGTGAAATCCATCCCCATGTTCTTGATTATTTGGAAATTTCTAAAAAAATTTTTGTTTTTGAGGTTGACTTTGGGAAAATTATCCATTATTGTGATAAAAAAGAAAAGTGGGCGAAACCACTCCCGAAGTTCCCCTCAGTCTCACGAGATAGTGCTTTAATCGTGGATGAGGGCATTGCGTGCCAAACAATTGTGGAAGCGATTGCTAGCGCAAGGATCAAGTATTTGAAAGATATAAAGGTATTTGATCTCTATCAAGGAGATCAAATACCGTGTGGGAAAAAAAGTTTGGCCCTTCGGATGATGTTTCAGGCCCCAGATGGAAGTTTAACTGATGAGGAAGTGAATATGCTTTTTGAAAAGCTACTTTCTCATCTAAAGAATAAAATGGAGATAGAGTTAAGAAAGTAAAGGAGAGGTGAAAAAATGACCAAAGCAGATCTCATTGAAAGTATTTACGAAAAAATCGGTTTATCCAAAGAAGAATCTTCAAGAATTGTTGAACTCGTTTTGGAGACTTTAAAAGACACTTTGGAAAACGGAGAAAAAGTAAAAATTTCCGGATTCGGTAATTTTGTGGTCCGGACAAAACGCTCTCGAAGGGGAAGGAATCCCCAAACAGGAGACGAGATCCAGATAACTGCTCGCAAAGTATTAACGTTTAAATCAAGTCCGATACTTAAGAGGGCACTCAATGAACGATAAGTTATTACCTCTCGAAAACTTTATAGAAAAAACTAAAGAAGAAGGGAAGATCCCGGACAAGCTCTATTTCCGAATAAGCGAGGTTGGCAAACTAACCGCCTTGGAACCATATGTTCTGCGGTATTGGGAATCAGAATTTAAACTGATCAAGCCGATCCGGACAAAATCCAGACATCGGCTCTATCGAAGAAAAGATTTAGAAATACTCTTTGAGATAAAAAAACTTCTTTACGAGGAACAATATACGATTGCGGGGGCTAAAAAACGATTAGAGGAAATAGCGCGGGAAGAAAAAAGGGATTTAGAAATAAATTCTGACGAAAACGATTATAAAAAAATTTTACATGCTACCTTAAAAGAGCTCAAAGATCTCCAAAAATTACTTGCCAACAAATAATCTTTATTTCTCATCAGAGTCACCCCTTGTTTTTATTTAGACCTCTCGCTGATATGCTTTTTAAGGGGTGATGGTGGTCTATCCATTGATTTTTATTTTTGGCCTCCTCTTTTCCCTGAAATAACACTTTTGCAAAAAAAGCCGCTTTGTTTTTGTGGCTAACCCAGTAAGATGTCTCATAAAAAAACCAGGTGTTTTTGCTTGATTTATTGTGATAATTTTGCTTTGTTACCAATAAGAAATAATTGACCTTTCATCGTGCGATTAGGAGGTGTTGCCATGATAAATCCCCTGCGTTACAATATTGCTGATGCGAGACTAACTTTTAGTGGCCATCATGAGCCAATCCCAATGAGTAAAGACAAGGTGTCCACCTTTAACTTAAGACACCAAGAGGTGCTTTCTTTTTATGGTCTTGAGCTTATTGATGGCACAGTTTTTATGATTGACGATCGTGGCAATGGGCGCTCCAACCTTGGCGTTTTTAGAAGCAAGCAACTCCGTCAAGCAGTGATTTTGGCAGCAGCCCTTCCGGCAGTGGCAGTTGCTATTGACGGTTTCGGAGCTTTGAAAAATGTTCCCAAGGATCTCCAAACCCCAGCTCTTATTGATCGCTTAAAACGCCGCAACGATCGAACTGCTGCCCAAGTGATGAGCGAAGTGCTCCAAATAACCACTGAAAATTTTGATCTGGGAGAGGAAGTGATAATTGAAAGCGGGATTACTGAAGGGGTACGGGCAAAACCAGGTATTGAAGTTGGAGGTAACCCCACTATTCCAGTGGGAGCCCTTTTTGGAAAAGATGAGCACTGCATTCGCTATGGCCGTGGATTGAATAAAGAAGTGAGTAGACTTTCCATGGGATCAGATGTTATCGACGGAACCGGTAAAACAGTGAAAGGAATTCACAGCTCACTGACTGCCCTATTTATTACTGAATCAGGATTCAAAAGGCACCTTCCCGATGTCTATGTGGAGCGCTGGATGGCTGGCGCCCCTTTTCTTGAATTTAACCCCCGAGAAACAGACTTAAAGGATGAAGTCCAAATTATCACCAATGCCTGTGGGGTAAAAAGCATTTCGGAATTAACTGCCTATTTTCTTGACCGCCCCCGTCATCATCCCGCCATGGATAGGCTCAATGCTCTTGGCGTTGCCACTCCTTTTGACAAGGATGGTGACCTTTTCCCGGGTTTGGTCATGGGGCTTGAAGGCCTCCGCTTCCCGGATGGCCGTGGCTTCCACAGCATGATTGGTGAAATAGGCGGAAGCGCAGAGTGGGTAGTTGGGTCTCTTCCTTTAGTCTGGCGAGGAGGGCAGAGCCTGGGAATGCTGGCGAGCCAAAGCTCCCTTACCCGAAAGGATCTTTCTCCAGAAGAACTATGGAATGAGCGGTTTCACTATACTGAAGAAGAACTTATATTGCTCCAAGACGCCCGGTTTGAACAGAAGCCTTTTTTTACCGTTAATGATATCATGGAAGATCCTTTTGCCGGCGGAGTCAGCGCTTTCAGCGCAATCTCGGATAACTACTTTTTCCCCTCCTTGGAGGGAGTTAAAACTGACCGAGCGCAGGGGCTTATAACGACCAATACCCTCATGATTAATTCACTTAGCAACATAGAACACTGGCGACTTACTTTCAAGTGTGCCGAAGGCTTTGAGGTAACCGCTAATAAAATGAGGTCGCCTAAAGCCGAGTTGCGTGTCCTCCATAAAGCGAAAATTGAGGAGGTGGTGAAAGCCATGGCGGGTGATGATGTTAAGCGCTTTCGGCTTAAGCAGTTTTTTGTGAACGATTACTATCCAGCCATTATTCACACGGCCGGTAAAATGATCGTGCTTGAAAAGACCATTGAGTCTCTGATTGCACGTGATGCCTTAAGCGAACTCGATCGGGACATCGTCAAGGCTGTGGCTAAAGCGGTTCCAGAATGGTTTACTGCTGAAGCATAATAATGTCGAGCTGGTTATCATATCACCCGATAAATAAATAATCGTAAGCCCATATTCTCTCTTGGCGGTTATCAATAATTTTATTGACCTTAAGCGTCTTTGCCTCTTCACCATTGCTCGTAAGAGTCCAATGGGTATTTCCTGCTACCGGCGGAGGTTTTTGCGCTCTTCACCATTGGCCATTACGTGGCTGGTTTCAGGCGCGGTTCTCACATTGGCCCTTTAATGCCGGTGGTCAAAAAATTTTCGGTATCCTATTTTGATGGCCCTCCGGTTGTAACGTGCCCTGCCTTTTGCGTCCATAAAGGAAAACCGACCACCCCCGCTGATGCTTTTGATCATCTCTACTGGGATTGGGTTCGAAGCCGCATCGTCGCGAAAGCTACAGAAATTCGAGCTCAGGGGTTTTCTGGAGCAGTCATGCGTCCCCACTCTGAACTGGAATACGGGGGGGGGATCGTGACTAAAATGAATAAACTCGAAAAAAAATTTACGGCAAAAAAATTATCCACCTCGTTTTCACTTAAGGGGGGGTAATATAATTTTCCCCTCTTAAGTGAAAAAATATCCCCCCTACAAACGCTAAAAAACTGCTCACCGCTTACTATGCTTCATGGGGTTGGATCTCATATCCCAACATTATTCAGGCGACAGTGCTTTGCGCGAGTATTTTTTTTTGTTATTATAACAGGCTTGCAAACTGTTCTTTGCCCTCAAACAAGAAAGAGGGGATGTATTTTTGGCCCATCAAGGGAACATCCCTATGCAAAGAGCACTGCTTCTGTTCTTCGAGGGCCTTGATTTCTCTGGTGCCCGGTGTTTCCTTGTGTCGAAAAAGGTTATCAATGCTGATTTTTCTTGACAGCAGCAATCGGAGAGGTTAATATTTTTAAAATTTTAAAATATTCCTTTGAGAAGGCACCGTGAAGGATGGGGGGAGAGAAGATAGAAGTAGAGATAGAAATTAAAGGAGAAAAAAGGATTAATTTTTTAACTTTTTAAAAAGGAGGAAGAAGAAGATGACAAAAGCAGAATTAGTTGACAGGATGGCAAAAGACGCTGGTGTTTCAAAGGCAGCCGCAGGAAAAGCTTTAATTGCTTTTACCAAGGCTATATCAGGTGCGCTTAAAAAAGGGGATAAAATTGTCTTGATTGGCTTTGGCACTTTTTCAGTAGCTAAACGCAAAGCGAGAAAGGGCCGGAATCCCCAAACGGGAAAAGAGATAACTATTAAAGCGAGAAAGGTTGTTAAATTTAAGGCTGGCGCTGCATTGAAGAAATCAGTATAAAGCCACATCAATGCATCCTTTGTTTTAGGTGTATCGGTTCCCAAATACCCAACCCGTTCACCTAACGATTTTCTTCTCTAAACTCCAGTTTTAAAAATAAAGGGTCTTTAAAAGCGCTGCAAGCAGCTTTAAAGGACCCTTTTTAAGTTAAACTTTTCCTTTATCACTTAAAGCTTCTCCAACAACGAAGACTGCCAAAAATATCATGGAGAGGCCAAAAAATATTACCCCTATAATAAAAGCTGCATTAATTTTTGCGGATCACCCCCCCTTTTTTGAGGTTCGAAGTTTTTTATTTAACTGGTTATATCTTTCTCATGTCAACCGAACCTTGGAGGAGCGAAGCGCATGATCCCCCCTGCGAATCATGAGAAAGGAAGATGGCCGTGGCAGAGATTAAAAGCACTTTGGAACTGGTGATGGAAAAAACCAGGGATCTTACGCTTAGCCAAAAGGACCGGGAAGAACAAAAGAATAGAGAAATCAAGCTCAAGGTAGAGGGGCTGCTCCAAAAATATCAGAACCGAGAATTAAGAAAAGACCAGGTGGAGGAGGAATTCAACGCGCTAAAAAAGCTTTATGGTGAAACAGTACATGCTCTGATCCTTTATGAATCCATAGAACGTATTAATCTGGACGATGATTTCAACTTACTCGGTGATTTTTTAGAAGGCTTTTTGGGGTTAGAACTGAGCCAGGGAAAATTTCTCTTAAAAGACTACCACGAGACCCTTCAAAACCTAACTCGGGAAACGATTGCCCGGTTAAAAAAAGTTTTAGAGAAAAAGCACTATCTTTCTGGTTCTGCTGTTTTGCCCAATCTTGAAGGCGATAACGCCTGGCAAGCTGCCGTGAAAGAGATTAAGGATAGGTTTTATATGCAGTTGAGCGAGGAAAAAGAAAGATTAAAGAAAATTTCTCTCACTGCCCAGCATTAGAGAAAGGGAAACCAAAACCGTTCGATCGTATCAAAATTAGTCCTAATCTCCTTCGCCCCTGAAAGAATCTCCCCATGCCCAGGAAGGAGTATTTCTATTTCCAGTTCTCGCAACCTTTCCACACTCTTTTTAAGGAGCGTGCTATTCCCGCCAGGGAAATCGGTTCTCCCAATGCCATTTTTAAAAATTAAATCACCGGTAAAAAGTATTTTTTGTTTAGGCCAGTATACCGAGAGGGAACCGGGCGAATGGCCCGGCGTATGAAACACTTTGAGTTCAAGACCATTTACCATAAAGTCTCCTTCCTGAAGAAAAAACTTCGGAGCAATTGCATCAATGTTGATCCCAAAGACCGAATCACTAACATCTCTCATTTCTTTGACAAACTTCCACTCCTCTTCAGAAATGGCGGTTAGCGCCCCCGTCTTATTAAATAATTGAACTGCCTCAATGTGGTCGGGGTGGGCATGGGTGGTTATTACTAAACCAATGTCTGGGATTTCCATGCCTAAGCTTTTGAGCCCTTTTTGCACATACGCAAAGCAATTAAGATGACCGGGATCAATAAGCATGCGGGAAGGGCCATCAATCAAATACGTATTACAATTATTGCTGGTGGAAGAATTCCACAAAAAGGCATGCAGATTATCCGTTATTTGCATTAAAATTCCTTCGTGGTTATTAGTGCTCGCGTGTTTTTATAGCTAACGTTTTTATCCCTTCTTCAAACCTTCGTCAAGCTGTTTTGTCCATTTAAACAAGAAAGAACAAAAATAGTATCGTAAACTTTAAAATGCTATAATAAAAAAATATAATTTTATAATTACCCAAACTATTATGGAATGTATTAATTCGCCCCATCTTTTTCGATTACCTGCGGAAAAAGAACCCCTCGAAAAACTAAAAAATTTACTTACCGATGAGGTAGCCCTGGAAGAACCAAGCAGAGAAAGCTATCTCCGGTGTCGGCGGTGTCACCAGATTATCACCAGCACTTCTGAAATGATCGAGGCTTCCGGATGTCACCAGCACACGTTTGTAAATCCCGAGGGTCTCCTTTTTGAAATCGGTTGTTTTAGGAAAGCCATAGGCTGCTGGTACATAGGCCCCGCTACCGAAGAATTTACTTGGTTTAAAGGCTTTCAATGGAAGGTGGCAGTTTGCAGTCGTTGTTTAATCCATCTGGGGTGGTTTTATGTCTCTTCAGACAATGAAAGTTTCCATGGATTAATTATCGATCGCCTAAGGAGAGCAGCAGATGATGGTTAATTGTGGGTCTTCAAGCTCTCTACCACTCTTCATTGCCGTGTTCGGAAAAATGCCCTTCGATCTCTTCAGGTTCCCATTGCGTCAGGGAACAACCACAACCCCGAAAAACAATGGTAACCAGTTTCCCCTTTTCAATACCCAGTATTGGTTCATCAGGGTATTCAACTACAAATGATTTCCCATTTATTTTCAAACCGCGATTTATAAACTCTAAGGTATCAGTGCTTTTTAATTTCATTTTATTTTCTTGTTGAACATCAGTTACTACTAGCTCTTATTTCCACATTATCCGGGGCGGTTTGCGCAACGGGAGACGATGGTATGTGAATGTGGGAAATCCGACCATCAGTGCCCCAAAAATACGGTGAGCAGACGGTACTCCCAAAGTCTCAAACAAAGGCGCATAGGAGTTGGCTGCCGAATAAAAATAACCTGCCCAGCAGGTTCCCAGGCCCATCACGGTAGCAAACAACTCTATATAGGTTAAGGCTCCTGCGCAGTCTTCCGCACCAAAAGCCCAGTTTTTATCGGCATGAACCACAATTAAATGAGGGGCTTCCCGGCAAATAGAATCTTTCCCTTTCTTCCAGGAAGCAACGACGCGGTGATACGCTTTTTGCCGAGCAATCTCCGGTTTCTCTTTTATGACCATACGTATCCAATCCACCACCAATCCTGCCAAGCGCTTAACCTCCGTTGGATTTTGGATAACCAACCAGTGCCACGGTTGCTCATTTTTTGCGGAAGGAGCATAACTCCCAATCTCAAGGAGTTTATTTAATAAGTCTCGGCCTACCACTTCCTTTTTGAAATTGCGGATAGAACGCCGGGAGCGGAGAAACTGCTCGACGTGTTCTGTCGTGAGATTAAAGCGTGTTTTAATTGATGGGCACGCGCCCGGGCTTAACCAGTCAAGACTTAATGCTTTGTGTGGGCAGATCACCACACAATGTCCGCAGGCCAAACAAAATTTTTCAAAGTCAGTTGTCGGTTCAGGATAATCGTCAGCGGATTGCTTTTTGATTACTCCTGCTGGGCAATCAGCAACACAGATGCCATCGCGTTGGCACTTGTCCGAATCTACCGTAAATCCCTTCATTGTTTATCCTCCTCGTTTTTATATAAAATCTAGCACGTTAATTTTGAAAATGGCTACCAAAAAAAACGGTTCTTTCGTTAAAAAGTTGAAACAGGTTAATATGCAGACCTGAAAGAAAACACACATCGGATTTAGGCCTTTTCTGGTAGGATTTAGTTTGCGGACAAAAACCACCGGAGGCGAAAATCCGATGCACCTTGATACTATCACAGAACTTTTGAATATTCCAAACCATAAAGTGGCAGGAGTTATTAAAAGCGATCCGGAGCGTAGTTATATGATTCTGGAGAGGATAGAGGATACACCGGCAGTTTGTTCCGGATGTGGTCATGTTCACGGGACCTCTGTTCACAGCAGGGAGATAGTACTTGTTGAAGATCTGCGGATGAGCGGGAAGAGAATTTTTCTCTGTGTTCCGAAGAGGAAGATAAGATGCATTGAAGACGGCAGGATCAGGGTAGAAGAGATAAATTGGATCAAGGGCCGGTTCACCGGTCGATTTGCCGAGCAGGTCTACAGGCTGACACCTCCATTACCACTAATCAGGAAGCCGGGTGGTATCTGGGACTCGACGATGAGACGGTTTACAGGATAGATCGGCGGATATTGGAGGGGCTTGCCTTGGAGAAACTGGATCCCATACCGGTTCCGACTTATATGAGTGTTGATGAAGTTGCCTGGCAGAAATGGCATAAATATGTCACCAATGTGGTGGATATTGAGAAGAAAAAAGTCATTTGGAATCATAATGGCCGCGGCAAAGAAACGTTAGACCGGTTTTATCACGCCTTAGGACCGGATCATTGTGAAAGGATCGAGGCGGTAGCCAGTGATGGGGCCAAAGGGTGCCTTTCCTCAACCCGAGAGCACGCCCCCGATGCCTTAATTGTTCTTGACCATTTCCATGTCAAGAAGTACCTGAACGATGCTTTAGACGCCGTACGCAAGGAGGAACTGAAAAAAGCCCGTCAAGAAAACGATGGGGAATTATCCCGGATCCTTCATTGCAATAAACGATTCATTCTTATGCAGAACAAGGTTACCCATAAGAAAAGGGACCTCCTCGATAGACTTTCCAGACTTAACGAACGGGTATACCAGGCCATGCTTTTAAAAGAACAGTTTCTCTCCATCTATGGGGCAGGGGATTGGAAAATTGCCCAGATCAGTCTCAAAGAATGGATAATCGCAACTATCAAATCTAAAATCCCTGCCTTTGTGGACCTGGGATATAAGTTTTTCAGAAAGAGACATTATGTCCTGAACTATTTTATCTGCAAGATAACCTCTGCCATTTCCGAAGGGATTAACAACAAAATAAAACGCCTGAAGCGCATGGCTTACGGCTATCGGGATGTGAAATACTTCTTACTCAAGATCCATCAACATTGCGGATTATTAAATCCAAGACTTTCAACTTAAATACGAAAGAGGGAAAAAACTATGCGTTTTTCTCAGCGATTAAATCGACTGAGTAATCGCACCAGCAATCCTTTCTTAAAGCGGATAGCATCATGCGGACAGATTTCCTGACAGCAATAACAACGAATACATTTGTTATAGTCAAATGTGCTTTTTTTATTTTTTACCGTTATTGCTCCTGCGGGACAAATCTTTTCGCACTGTCGGCAGTCCGCACAAAATTTTTCTTCATGAAAAGGTTTTGAGACCAAATAGTTTTTAGCAAACCAATGCAAAGATCCCGGCAAAACAGCCAAAGAATCCAAAGCCGGGATCTGAAAGTCATGAATAGCGAAGGACCGAGGAGCATCTCCTTTAAATATAATCCTGCGAATGTCGGTCTCACCAATTTTCCGAAACCGTGCTTTCCGGAAAATAGGAAATAAACGGAGAGAGCCACCCAACATTTTGCAAACGCTGGTATCGAGTGCCACTGCATCAGTTGCCGCAGCGACCAAGTTAATTTTTTTGGGCTTACCATTTGAAGGTCCATGTCCTTCCATCCCCCAAACCCCGTCCAAGATCGTCACCGCTGGCTTCACCATGGAATAGACATCGAGAAGCAGAGAAGCAAAGGTATCCCGATCTACTCCGGCCATGCAATGCCATTCTGCTTTTCGTTGAGCAACAACAGTGCCAAACATATTTTTTACTCCAAGAGTAAACATCATCTGGCAGTGAGTTTTAAGTTTAGGCAGGTTGATCACCACATCCGCTTTAAGAGCTTCAGAAGAGATCGCTAATTTTCTAAACGTGGTTCCTGGTGGTGGAAAAACAAGGGTAGGGTTAGTGAGTTCGATCAATTCTATCCCCAAGTCGCGAGCAACCTTATCCATGCCGGATTTGGCTGCTACCCACTTAAAAGGCTCAAGTGCCGGACTGTCTCCAATAAACGGTTTTCCGCCTGCATCCAAAACCATTTTTGCAACCGCCTGGACGACCGCCGGGTGGGTGGTGACACATTTCTCCGGCGAGCGGGCGCAAAGCAGATTGGGTTTGAGGAGAACGCGTGCCCCTGGAGTAACAAAACGCTTTATTCCACCAATGAGGTCGAGTGTGTTCCGTATGGCGGTTTCAAGCGCATCTGCTTTATAGGTTTCACAACGCACCAAAGCCACCGAGTTCAATCGATCTACTCCACTCCTGAGCTCTCAAAATCATTGCTCTGCGCTTTATTGAGGCAGAGTTTTAATAAACCCAAGACCAGTTTATCCAAAAACGTTCTCAAGTTAAAAGGAAAAAATTAAAACGTGGTGGTTTTTTAAAAAAGGCAAGAAAAAGAAAAACCCTCCGACAGAAAAGGCGCGGAGGGTAAAAAGTTTTTTCTTAAAAAAACTGTTTAAAGCGTACGAAAAAATAAAAAAGGGGGGTGAGAGATTGACGCCCAAGATATTCAACTAAACCACCACAGGAGCACCCCCCTGCAGAATGAGATTATGAAGTGGATTGTGTGCGTTATATTAAAAGAGCAAACAAAAAGAACTTAAACTTTCTCTCTTTGTTATTTCTTCTGCACAAATGAACTATCAATATTCATGCCAAGTAAAAACCAGAAATAACTATTAAAATAATTATACTTTTTGATTCGCAATCGGATACAAGGAGAGTTTAAAAAAATTCGAGTTTCTAAAAAGCAACAATTTTGCAACTATTTGAAAATTGATAGTAAATTTTGTCTCAATAATGAGATTGATTTGCAATACTGCTCTAATAAAGAAGGTGCCAGAATTGTGTGAATTGGCCCAACCTATGGGGGAGGTCAGCATTTTTCTGCAAGCATTGTAGTTTTTCAATGTGAGGGATATAATGGTTTTTGATTTTATTATTTTTATCATTTAATATCAATATGTTAAAATCGTAATATCATTGTTAGGTAATGTGAAAAAATTGTAGAAAGATCGGAAGAAAATCCAAGGAGCGTAAAGTTTCCCTTTGGTAACAGATTGGTTTCTAGCGAATAAAGGGGACAAGTTGTGTTAGGGAAAAAAATTTTGTCAAATTTATTAAATTTATAGTATAAATAATAATTTTGATAAAGTAATCTTTCAATTTTATGCAAAAACTCTGGGGTAAACAGTTTTCAACTATTAATAAATGAATCTGAGCTACTTATGAAAAATTTAATTGAGAAAGCAAATGTGCTCATGGAGGCACTTCCCTATATCCGGCGGTTTTATCAGAAGACTTTTGTGATAAAATATGGCGGCCACGCCATGAAAGATGCCAAGCTCAAAGAATGCTTTGCCAAGGATGTAGTGCTTTTGAACTATATCGGGATAAGGCCTGTTATTGTGCATGGAGGAGGGCCTCAGATCGGAAAAGTTTTAAACCAGATGGGGATAAAGTCATCTTTTATTGATGGCTTAAGGGTGACGGATGGAGAAACCATGGATGTTGTGGAGATGGTTTTGGTCGGGAAGGTTAATAAGGAGATTGTTGCTCTCATTAATCATTATGGCGGAAACGCAGTTGGGGTGAGTGGGAAGGATGGTTCGCTCATTAACGCAAAGAAATTAAAGCTTACCCGCCAGACCATTCCTCATCACCCACTAGAAATTCTTGACATTGGGATGGTGGGAGATGTGGAAGCGATTAATACTCAGTTAGTAAAATCTTTGGAAGCTGAACGGTTTATTCCGGTCATTGCACCGGTTGGCGTCGGTAAAGAGGGAGAAACATATAATATTAATGCTGATACCGTAGCAGGCGCAATGGCTGCAGCTCTCCAGGCAGAAAAATTGATCCTGATGACTGATGTTGAGGGAGTAAAAGATAAACACGATAGGCTCATCCCTACGTTGAATGCTAAGGAAGTAAAACGGTTATCCTCAACCAAGATTATCAAGGGGGGAATGTTGCCCAAGGTAAACTGTTGTCTTAATGCCCTCAAAGATGGCGTGGGAAAAGCCCACATTATTGATGGTCGGGTGGAGCATGCGCTTCTGCTCGAAGTCTTTACCTCTGCTGGAGTTGGAACTGAGATTGTGCTCCGTTAAAAAAAAGTAAGGGGGAAAGCGTAAAGAGTGAAGATAGGATTTTGCGGAATCATTTTTTCAGTAGTCTTCAGGCGTTAGCCTGCGTAACAAAAGAAGTGAGCAAAGAAGCATGAATTTAATAAACGAAACTGATAAATACATATTTTCAACTTACAAGCGATTTCCGATCGTTTTGCTCCAGGGAAAAGGGACCAAGGTTTGGGACCAGGATGGAAAGGAATACCTGGACTTTGTGACCGGACTGGCCGTTTGTAGCCTAGGTCATTGTCATCCGAAGGTGGTGGAGGCAATTGAAGCTCAGGCGAAAACTCTCATCCATGCCTCGAATCTCTTTCACATAAAACCCCAGATTGAGTTAGCGCGTTTGCTGGTGGAGAATTCTTTTGCGGACAAAGTCTTTTTCTGCAACAGCGGTGCGGAGGCAAATGAAGGAGCAATAAAGCTTACCCGAAAATATATGCGGGATAAAAAAGAAGACCGCTTTGAAATCATTGCCATGCACGACTCTTTCCACGGTCGGACGTTAGCTACTATCACTGCCACCGGTCAGGATAAATTTAAAGAGGGCTTTGATCCTCTGCTTCCCGGATTTACGCATGTCCCTTTTAATGATCTGGATGCCGTTCGGATGGCAGTTACTGACAAAACCGCCGCTATTATGATAGAGCCAATTCAAGGTGAAGGTGGAGTCAACTGTCCCGCGGATAATTATTTTAAGGCACTGAGGGCTTTTTGTGATGAGAAGAAACTTCTTCTCATTTTTGATGAGATTCAGGTTGGCTTGGGGCGAACCGGAAAGCTCTTTGCCTATGAGCACTATGGAATCACTCCAGACATCATGACCTTAGCTAAGTCTTTAGCCGGGGGATTGCCGATCGGTGCATTACTTGCGCGGGATGAAATAGCCAAATGCTTTATTCCCGGGACCCATGCTTCAACCTTTGGGGGAAATCCCCTGGTTACTGCCGCGGGAATAGCTGCGTTTACGGCTTTGAAAGACCCAGCCCTACTGGAAAACTGCCGTACTGTAGGAGCTTACTTTATGAGCGAGCTTAATCAGTTAAAAAAGAAACATTCGGTAATTCGCGAGGTCCGGGGAAAAGGTCTCATTATTGGCATGGAACTCACGATACCGGGCGCAGAGATTGTTAATAAATGTCTGGAGCAGGGAGTGCTGATCAATTGTGTGCAGAACAATGTGCTCCGGTTCCTTCCTCCTCTGATAGTGGCCAAAGATGAGGTTGATCAGGTAGTAGCACTCTTGGACAAAGTTTTTAAAATTATTGCAAAGCCATTAATTGTTAGCAAGAGCTAAATTATTTAAAACAAATTGTTGAGGAGTTGAACTATGGTTAAAAAAATTGTTCTGGCGTATTCGGGGGGGTTGGATACCTCGGTAATTCTTCGTTGGTTGATCGACACGTATCACTGTGAGGTTGTCGCGTTTGCTGCCGACGTGGGTCAAGGAGAAGAGCTTTCGGGTTTAAAGGAAAAAGCATTAGCGACTGGTGCAAGCAAAATATATATCGAAGATCTTAAAGAAGAATTTGTACGGGACTTTGTCTTTCCCGCGATAAGGGCAAATGCCATCTATGAAGGAGTCTATCTGATGGGTACCTCTCTTGCTCGACCGCTCATCGCTAAAGTGCAAATGGAAATTGCTAAGAAAGAAGGCGCTGATGCTGTTTCGCATGGTTCTACCGGCAAAGGCAATGATCAGGTGCGCTTTGAGCTGACTTATTATAGTATGGATCCGAATATTAACATTATTGCTCCGTGGCGGGAATGGGATCTTAAAGGCCGGGACGACTTGATTGCCTATGCACGGGAAAGGCATATTCCGGTAACCGTTACCAGAGAAAAACCGTATTCATCTGACCGCAACCTTTTTCACATTAGTTTTGAGGGAGGAATTTTGGAAGACCCCTGGATGGAACCTCCGGAAGATATGTTTTGTTTAACGGTTTCTCCGGAAAAAGCCCCTGATGGCCCGGTGTATATCGAGATAGAGTTTAGCGATGGAAACCCAATTGGGGTGAACGGCGAACGGATGTCCCCGTACCATCTCTTGTCGTACCTCAACCGGCTTGGCGGTGCTCACGGGATCGGCAGAGTTGATATGGTGGAGAATCGTTATGTGGGAATGAAATCCCGTGGCGTTTATGAAACGCCCGGGGGAACGATCTTGCTCAGTGCTCATCGGGCTATGGAATCGCTCACTATGGATCGAGAAGTTATGCATTTAAGAGACTCCCTTATTCCCCGCTATTCTGAGCTTATTTATTATGGATATTGGTTTTCCCCGGAAATGAAGATTTTACAGACAATGATCGATGAGACTCAGAAAGGAGTCACCGGTACTGTAAAGGTGAAGCTTTATAAAGGAAATTGTATGGTGGTGGGGCGCAAATCACCGTATTCTCTCTATCACGCAGACTATGCTTCTTTTGAAGCTGATCAGGTGTATAAACAAAAAGATGCGGAAGGTTTCATCCGCCTTAATGCTTTAAGGCTAAGGCTAAGGGCACTTACCGCTAAACATTCTTCTTAAGGGGATTATGAACTACTTGCATTTTTGTTGTCAGAAACTTTGTTTGTTTTTCTTTGTGTTGGTATTATCAATCGGTTGTGGAGTAAAAGCTCCACCGATAGCGCCGCATTCTCCGGTCCCTCAACCGGTCAAAGACCTTGCAGTCTTTTCGCGAGAGGGGACAATTGTTCTTCAGTGGTCAATTCCCAAAAAAGAAACTGATGCTAAAAAACTTACTAATCTGGCAGGATTCCATATCTGGCGAAGGTTTATTCCGAGCGAAGAAAAAGGTTGCCGCACGTGTAAGCCTTCTTTTGAGCTGCTCAAGGAGCTTGAATACGAAGTGCCTCTGGGAGGAGAGACCGAAGAAAAAATGGCCTATTGGGACAGGCAGGTAGAAAAAGAAGGGACTTACTCCTATTACGTCAGTTCATATACTACCGTTTGGGTCGAAAGCACGGGTTCCAACGTGCTAGAGATCACCTGGTCTCCTCCTTTCCCCCCGCCTGTTTCGGTAAAGGCGCACCCCAGTGACCGAGTGGTGGACTTAAACTGGGAAGTTTCCCCTTCACTCGCAGGGGAAAAGAGGTTTGGAGGAGTCAATATTTACCGTCGCAGTGCCAATGAGGGCTATGATGTTATCCCTCTTAATCCGAGTCCTATTCTTCAAAACCATTTTCAAGATATTGCGGTAACAGATGGAGAAAAATATTTTTATGTTATCCGTTCTCTTAAAACTATTGAAGAAGGCGCGATAGAAGGAAAAGATTCACTTGAAATCAACGTTACTCCGGAAAAACTTACTCCACCAGCAACACCTTTGACAACAATGGCTTTTCAATCTCCGGAAGGGATCGTGATTACTTGGGAGCCCAACCCTGACTCTGATCTCGAAGGATACTATGTTTACCGGCGCGGAGAGAATGAGGCCCACCCAACCAGGGTTTCTCCCCTTATCAAAGGGGAAACTATGTATCTGGACAAAACCTTTGCGTTGGGACGCACGTATTATTATTCGGTGACGGCAATTGACCAATCTCCTCGGCACAATGAAAGTGATTTTTCCCAGGAACTTAAAGTGGCAACAAAAAAACCTTAAACAAAACTATACGGATGCACTACTTTAACTTTAAAAATAACGATCTTTACTGTGAGGATACCTCCCTGAGGAGCCTGGCAGAAAAATGGGGTACCCCGCTTTACCTTTACAGTCATCGCACGCTGTGCCGCCACTTTGAGGTGTTTGATTCAGCCTTTGAACGCTACCCCCATTTGGTTTGTTTTTCAGTCAAAGCGAACAGTAACTTAGCGTTGTTAAAGATTTTTATCACTCAAGGAGGAGGGGCGGATGTGGTGTCCGGGGGGGAGCTTTTTCGGGTCTTGAAAGCGGGGATTGATCCGAAAAAGGTTGTTTATTCCGGGGTGGGAAAGACCGAGGAGGAGATCAGTTTTGCTTTAGAAGCCGGAATCCTCATGTTCAACATCGAATCTTCTGAGGAACTCAAGGTAATTAACCAGCAAGCAAAAGAGCTTCATACCAGAGCCCCGATTTCTATCCGCGTTAATCCCGATATTGACCCTAAAACTCACCCTTATATTTCCACGGGTTTAAAAAAAAATAAGTTTGGGATTGATCTTTACCGCGCTCTGGAAGAGTACCGGTTTGCCCGAAGCCTTGAAAACATCGAGGTAATTGGTGTTGATTGCCATATCGGTTCTCAGATTACGGAAACCGGACCTTTTGTAGAAGCGCTTCGTAAAGTAAAAACATTGATCTCCGAACTTAGACAAGAAGGGATTGCCATCAAATACTTAGACCTTGGCGGTGGGTTGGGAATAACCTATGCTCAGGAAGTTCCACCGCATCCTAACGAATATGCCGAGGCAATTTTAAATGAAATGCAAGATCACGACCTTACCCTGATTTTAGAACCAGGCCGGGTAATTGTTGGAAATGCCGGCATTCTGGTAACGAAAGTTCTTTATACCAAGGCTACTCAAGAAAAGAATTTTGTCATCGTGGACGCAGGAATGAATGACCTTGTCCGGCCGAGTCTCTATAATGCTTATCAAGAAGTTATCCCGATTGCCAAAACAACTGAAGAGCTTTATACAGCGGATATTGTAGGGCCTATCTGTGAAAGCGGAGATTTTTTAGCCCGGGACCGGGTGATGGCAAAAGTTCAAAAAGGAGATTTCTTGGCAATCATGAGTGCAGGGGCGTACGGATTCGCCATGTCCTCGAATTATAATTCACGACCGCGGCCGGCAGAGGTTCTTGTTGCCGGCAAGGACTCATTTCTTATCCGGGAAAGAGAAAGTTTTGAAGATCTTATTCGCGGAGAAACAATCCCCGGCTTCCTTTCACATTGCTCCACTTCCCGGTCACGATAGGGTGAGGGAGATAATAATTTGAATGGCCTGATTATTATCAATAAACCTCCGGGAATAACGTCCTATACGGTCGTCAAACGAGTAAAGAAAATCCTGAAAATCCGTAAGGCCGGGCATACGGGAACCCTGGATCCTTTTGCGCAGGGAATCCTTGTGGTGTGTCTGAATGAAGGGACGAAACTTGCCACCTTTTTGGTGGAAGAAGATAAGGAGTACCAAGCGATACTCCGCTTAGGGATTGCAACCGATACTCAGGATATTACGGGCCGAATTATTAAAGACAGCAGCCCGGTTCACATTTCAGATGCTCAAATTGGCCGGGCTTTCAAGAGTTTTCAAGGGAAAATAATGCAGGTACCCCCGATGTATTCAGCTTTAAAATATAACGGAGTGCCGCTTTACAAATTGGCGCGGAAAGGTAAGGAAATCGAAAGAGCGCTTAGAGAGGTGGAAATTAAAGAGCTCTCTATCGTGAAAATTGACTCACCCTGGGTATTTTTCCGTGTGGTCTGTTCTAAAGGGACCTATATCCGGACCCTCGCCAATGACCTTGGCAAATATTTGGGGTGTGGGGCCTGTCTGGAAATGCTGAACCGTACCCGCTCAGGAAGTTTTCAGCTCGAAGATTCGGTCACGTTGGAAAATTTAGAAAAAATTTCTCTGAAGGAGGTAGAGGATAGATGGCTTGTTTCTCCTTCCCGCGCCTTATCATCCTTGCAGGAAATTACCGTTGGTGAAGAAATTTCTCGGAAACTATATCAAGGGAAAACGGTCAGCGGATCAGAACTTAAGGGAAAAAATCAAACATTTTCTAACCTCACTGGAAAAATAAAAATTTTAACCCCCCGGGGAGACCTCATTGCCATAGCGGAAGCTAATAATCACATGACCCTTGATTTAGAGAAACCTGCCTGGAAGCTTCTTCGGGTGTTTAATATAGAACGCCAAGAAATATCTAATGGAAAAACTGGTTAAAGGGTATGGATGGGTTTATTTATGAAATTAATGATTTCAATGGGTTATGAATTTTTAAAAAATTCTTTAGGTAAAAAGATAACTTTTTCATTTCCTTTCCTTTACAAAGATAGATTTGTATGATAAAAATAAAAAAATTTAAATATTTTAATCGTAAGGAGGTTTAAGAAATGCCACTTGCGGCGGAACAGAAAACAAATGTGATAAAAGAGTACCAAGTGAAGGAAAAAGATACAGGTTCTCCTGAAGTGCAAGTTGCGCTTCTTACAGAAAGAATTCAATACTTGACCACACACTTTAATACTCACAAAAAAGACCACCATTCTCGTCAGGGAATGCTAAAACTCGTGGGACAACGACGGAGACTTCTCGACTATTTAAAGAAAAAAGATGTGGAACGATACCGGGCGTTAATTGCCCGCCTGGGTTTGCGACGATAAGCTTGGTTGGTTCATTTAAACGTTAACAAGGAGAATTAGAAAGAAAATGTTCAAGAAAGTAGAAACTGAAATAGGAGGCCGGCTGTTCTCTATCGAGACCGGTAATATGGCTAAACAAGCTCACGGCGCGGCGGTAGTGCGCTATGGAGATTCTATGGTACTGGTTACCGTAGTGACGAGTAAAAATACTAAGGCAGGGATGGACTATTTCCCTCTGACCGTAGATTACCAGGAGAAGACTTTTTCTGCAGGCAAGATTCCCGGTGGATTTTTCAAACGGGAAGGAAGACCAACGGACAAAGAAATAATTGCTTCCCGGTGTATTGATCGCCCTGTTCGACCCCTCTTCCCGGAGGGGTTTTTTGATGAAGTACAAATCGTTGCCACCCTTCTCTCGGCTGACCCGGAAATTGAGACCGATACTCTGGCCATTACCGGGGCATCAGCAGCACTTGAGATTTCCGATATACCTTTTCAAGGACCAATTGCCGGCGTGCGGGTGGGAAGGGTTAATGGAAATTTTATCTGTAACCCCACATTCCAGCAAATAAAACAGAGTGATTTAGAACTGATTGTAGCAGGAAGCCGGGATGCGGTGGTTATGGTCGAGGGGAGCGCCAAGGAGTTACCGGAGGAGACTTTTGTTGAGGCAATTGAATTCGCGCACCAAGCTGTTCGAAAAATTCTCGACATCCAGGATGAATTGAAAGCTGCGGTGGGAAAGCCAAAACGAGCATTCAAGGTTCCTGAGATTCATGAAGCACTTGCCTTAAAAATCAAAGAAACAGCCTCTTCCAAAATTAGAGAGGCAGTCCAAATTCCTCAAAAACTGGAGCGCTATAAGAGGCTCGATGAGATTGAGGAGGGGGTGAAGACGGCTCTTCTGCCTGAGTTTGAAGGGGAGGAAAAGAATATTGGTGACTCCGTATGGAAATTAAAGAAAGAGATCATCCGGAAGATGGTCATCGAGGAAAAACGAAGGCTTGACGGAAGGAGTACAACGGATATTCGACCCATAAGTTGCGAAGTCAGTGTTTTGCCGAGAACGCATGGGTCAGCCTTGTTTACGCGGGGTGAAACCCAGGTGTTAGTTACCACCACTCTCGGCACCTCTGACGATGAGCAGCGTCTCGATTCCCTCATCGGAGAAACGTTCAAACGGTTTATGCTTCACTACAATTTTCCACCTTTTTCAGTGGGGGAAGTAAAGTTTCTCCGGGGACCCAGCCGAAGGGATATCGGCCATGGGAACTTAGCGGAGCGGGCGATTATCCCCGTCCTGCCTCAAGATAACGAGTTTCCCTACACCATTCGGATCGTCTCTGAAGTTTTAGAGTCAAATGGCTCTTCCTCTATGGCGACCGTGTGCGGCTCATCTCTCGCATTAATGGATGGTGGAGTTCCGATAAAAACACCGGTGGCAGGGATAGCATTGGGTTTAATCAAAGAGGGTAATGAGGTTGCCATCCTTTCGGATATTTTAGGAGATGAAGACCACATTGGGGATATGGACTTTAAGGTCGCCGGAACCCGCAAAGGCATAACCGCTTTTCAGATGGATGTTAAGATCAAGGGGATTACTTCTGATATCTTGAGCAAGGCCCTTTATCAGGCTCGCGAGGGGAGAATGTTTATTCTGGATAAAATGGAAGCAGGCATTAGCCAACCGCGACCGGATATTTCGCTTTATGCCCCGCGCATTCAAACGATCAGAATTCCTCAGGAAAAAATCAAGGATGTCATTGGCCCGGGCGGCAAAGTCATCCGGGGCATTATAGAGCAAACGGGAGTAAAAATCGATATTCAGGACTCAGGAGAAATTTATATTGCTTCGGCAAATGTTGATTCTCTTAGCAAAGCGATTAAATTGATCCAGGATTTAACGCGCAGTGCTGAGCCAGGCGAAATTTATATGGGTAAAGTGAAGAAAATTACCGATTTCGGAGCGTTCGTAGAAATTTTACCCGGCACGGAAGGTTTAGTCCATATCTCACAACTTGATCATTCCCGCGTAAAAAACGTTCGCGACATCCTTAATGAAGGGGATGAAGTCTTGGTGAAAGTTTTAGATATTGATCGTAATGGAAAGATTCGATTGAGCAGAAAAGAAGCATTGGGTGATGTACCGAAAGACCGTATTAAATAACGGAATTCGAATTGTTACCGAGCACATTCCCCACGTTCAATCCGTCTCCATTGGGATTTGGGTCAAGACCGGATCCCGCGATGAAAATAAGGAAGAGAATGGCATCGCCCATTTTATTGAACACATGCTTTTTAAGGGGACTAAAAAGCGGAGTGCTCTGCAGATAGCAAAAGAAATAGATGCTGTCGGCGGGATTCTCAATGCGGCGACCAGTCGTGAATATACAAGTTTTTTCGCCAAAGTGCTTGATAAAGACCTTGGTCTCGCCATTGATCTGCTTGCTGATATTTTTCTCAATTCCCTTTTTCCCTCTCAAGAGGTGAAAAAGGAGCGTGGGGTTATCTTTCAGGAAATAAAAATGGTGGAGGATACCCCCGATGAATATGTGCAAGACCTTTTTAGCCAATACTTCTTTTCTGGACATCCTCTTGGTTACCCCATTTTGGGAAATTATGCTACCATTACTAAGATAAACAGACCAAAACTGGCAGAATTTTTCCAAAACCATTATCTCAATCCCCCGCGGATAATTGTCTCGGTTGCCGGAAAGTTAAAACATGAGCAGGTCGTTGAAGCGATTGACCGTACCCTGGGAAAAATAAAACCAAAGGCGGAAGTGCGGAGGTGGAGTCCTCCGGAAGCCTTTCCATGCATCAAAATTTTTAATAAAAACCTGGAGCAGGTTCATCTGTGCATGGGTTCTTTGGGTGTTTCTCAAACTCATCCTTCCCGCTATGCCGGATATATCCTCAATGCTATTTTGGGTGGGAGCATGAGTTCCCGGCTTTTTCAGGAAATCCGTGAAAAACGGGGGTTGGCTTATGCTATCTTTTCCTACAATTCGTCTTTCCAGGATACCGGAATATTGGCTATCTATGCAGGGACTACACGCGATAAACTTAAAAAAGTGATTGAACTCATTATAAATGCGCTTCGAAACCTTAAAACAAAACCGTTAAAGAAAAATGAGTTGGAAAAAGCCAAGGAGCAGCTCAAGGGGAATATTCTTTTATTGTGGGAAAATACGGATGTTCGCATGAGTCGTTTAGCTACGGGTGAAATTTATTTCGAAAAATACATCCCGCTCAAACACATACTGACCAAAATAAAACGCGTTACGGTTGACGATGTTCAGTCCCTGAGCCAGGAACTATTTCAGAAAAAGTATTTTTCTCTGGTTGCCTTGGGAAAGATCAACGAGAAGGATATTGCCCTTAACCTGCTTGACCTTTAAGGGAGTGTATTTCCAATAAAGCGAAGGGGTTTTGCGAGGAGGGTTGGTTTGGATTTGGTGAAAATAAAAATCAGCCGGGTTGGTTCACAAAACGGTGACGTGCCGCTTCCCCAGTATATGACTGAACTGTCATCAGGATTAGACCTCTTCGCGTCGATTTTAGAGGATATAGTTTTAAATCCAGGGGAAAGGAAACTCGTCTCTACGGGTATTGCGCTTTCTATTCCGCCCGGCTATGAAGCTCAGATCCGGCCCCGGAGCGGGTTGGCTCTTCACAATGGGATTACCTTGCTTAACGCCCCCGGGACTATTGATGCTGACTATCGGGGAGAGATTGGGCTTATTCTTATCAATCATGGAGAAAAGCCTTTTGTGATCAAACGACGAGAGAGGCTGGCGCAGATGGTCATTTGCAAGGTTTATCGGGCGGATTTCCAGGAAGAAGAAGCATTGGATGTTACCGCACGAAATTCCGGGGGGTTTGGACATACAGGAAAATAAATATCAACCACATGATAGTGTAGGAATAAAACTTTTGGGAATTAACGATGTTTAACGAGAAGGAAAAACTTCAAGAAATTATCCAGAGCAGCAGTGAGTTATCGGAAATAAATGACCTCGATCTTCTCTTAGAAAAAATCCTCACAAAAGCACGAAAACTTGTCAACGCTGATGCGGGATCAATTTATATCAAGGAAGATGACGAGTTAAAATTTAGCCATTCCCAAAATGAAACGTTAAGTAAAAAACTCCCCGCCGGGAAAAAGCTTATCTATACTTTGTTTGCCTTGCCGATTAACAATCGTTCTATCGCCGGATACGTTGCCAATAATGGTGGAATGCTTAATCTACCTGATGTCTATGAAATTTCTCCAGGTGTGCCTTATGGATTCAGTAAGAAATTTGATGCGGTGTCCCATTATCGGTCACGGTCAATGCTCACTGTTCCGCTTAACAGTAGGGGAAATATCGTAGGAGTTTTACAACTGATTAATGCTCAGGATGAAAATGGGAAAATCGTCACTTTTTTAAAGGAAGACGAACCGTTGGTTGCCTATTTTGCTAACATTGCCGCCATAGCGATTGAAAGAGCTCAAATGACCCGAACGATCATCTTACGAATGATCAGCATGGCCGAGCTTCGGGATCCGATGGAAACAGGAGCACATGTTAATCGAGTCGCTGGTTATTCTGTGGAGATCTATGAAGAGTGGGCTAAGAAACGATGCGTTCCACAAAAAATAATTGACGAAAAAAGAGATATTCTCCGGATGGCAGCTATGCTCCATGATGTGGGCAAAGTAGCAATCTCTGACCTCATTTTAAAAAAGCCCGACCGGCTTGATGAAGATGAGTATGAGACAATGAAACAACACGCGTTTCTCGGCGCCCGATTATTTGCCAACCCCAAATCTGAATTTGACGAGGCTGCTCTTGATGTGATCTTAAACCATCATGAACGCTGGGATGGGAAAGGTTATCCTGGGTTTCTGGACCCTGCAACGGGAAAGCCCTTGCCAGGCTTTAACGATGGGGGGAAGCCACGTCCTAAAAAAGGGGAGGAAATCTCCGTGTTTGGCAGAGTGGTAGCATTAGCTGATGTTTATGATGCCTTATCCTCATCCCGTTCTTATAAGGCGTCCTGGGAGGAAGAAAGGGTTTTAAGTCTTATCCAAGATGAGTCGGGGAAACAGTTTGATCCAGCAATAGTGGAAGTTTTCTTTGCCTGCTTAGAGGTAATCCACGTTATAAAAAGACAATACCCCGACCTCAAGTAAAACTTTTTTTCGAGGCTATTTTCTTGGTTTTTGATGGATTTGCAAAATTTTTAGAAGCCCTCGAATCCCGAGGAGATCTTGTCCGCGTTCAGTTCCCGATCGACCCTTACTTAGAAATAACGGAAATAGCTGATCGGGTCATGAAGCGCGGTGGTCCTGCCTTGGTGTTTGAAAAGGTCAAGGGAAGTTTATTTCCGGTGGCGATCAATTGCTTTGGTTCGCAAGAAAGGATTAAACTTGCTCTGGGGATAAATCGGCTTGAGGGGATCGGAGAAGATCTTTTCACGCTTGTTAAAGCAATTCCGACAGCTTCCTCTCTTGGGCAAAAGGTGAAACTTCTTCTCAAGCTCAGCCAAATAAGGAATGTTTTTCCCAAGATCATTTCAGGGAAGGCTCCCTGCCAAGAAGTAATTATGGATAACCCTAATTTGGACCACTTACCGATTCCCACATGCTGGCCTCAGGATGGTGGGCCTTTTATCACCTTGCCCATCGTCATAACCCAAGACCCTGCAACAGGTTTGCGGAATTGCGGAATGTACCGGCTCCAAAAATTTTCTTCCACCACCACGGGGATGCATTGGCAGCTTCATAAAGATGGAAGACGCATCTTTAACAAATACCAAACGATGGGTAAAAAAATGGAGGTTGCGGTTGCTT
>Ga0182021_10000333_pt1 | contig 48796 bp, 33 predicted proteins | sample 612E3MmetaG_FD_120493 | JGI IMG/M metagenome (GOLD analysis project Ga0182021, IMG submission 120493) | Permafrost microbial communities from Stordalen Mire, Sweden - 612E3M metaG (Illumina Assembly) | ecosystem: Environmental > Terrestrial > Soil > Wetlands > Permafrost | place: Sweden... | reverse complement strand
GGAAGTCAACCCCAATATTAAACGTGTTCTCCTGACCAGCAGTTTAACTGCCTGCGGCCCGTCTCTTGACGGGAAACCCTGTACTGAGCAGACGGTCGAACATCCGATTACAGCCTATGGCCGCAGCAAACTGGCTCAGGAACAATTGGCTAAAACATATATGGACCGGCTTCCTATTACTATAATACGTCCTCCGGCGGTTTTTGGACCGCGTGATACCGAGGTCTATCTTATCTTTAAAACTTATAAATACGGTTTAATGACTTTAATTGGTTTTGATAAAAAAGAATTGAGTTTAGTCCACGTAGAGGACCTTGTGAATGGGATTTATTTGGCCGCAGTTTCTGAGAGAGGGATTGGTCAGACATATTTTATTGCCGCCTCGGAGATCAATAATTGGGTGGAAGTGAGCGGATATATCGAAAAATCAATGGGCCGTAAAGCTCTGATTATCCGGTTACCTCATCGGTTGGTTTATTCCGTTGCTGCTGCAGCTCAATTTTTCGCGTTGTTCAGTTCCAGACCCGCGACCTTCAACCTTGAAAAAGCCAGAGATTTTGTGCAGAAAAGATGGACTTGCAGCATTGCCAAGGCTGAAACCGATCTTGGATTCCACCCTTCTGTTTCCATTGAAGAGGGGATGGAACGGACTATCGGGTGGTATAAGGAAATGAAGTGGTTGTAAAAAAATTATCAATATTTTCAAGATTTTCAAATTATCAGGATTTGGGATGAAATGAAGAGAATCGGAATTCGCTTCAGTTGTTCTTTGCGCCTTCCGTAATCCAGGTTTTTATTCCCGCGATCTGGTTCGAATTCAATGGCTTAGAAGAAGAACCCAGCGGCGGCATAATTGTTCCCGATAGACCATTGATACTTAAATATAACTTGCTGTTCGCCGGAAGTTTGGCCGCAACTATCAGGTAATCTGATGTTGTGTTCGCGTATGAGGTTAAACTTAATCCCCCAGCGCGGTCCTGATCGGTATGACAACCTGAGATTGCGCAGTGAAGTGTTAAAACTGGCTGAATATACTTTGAATAACTTACATTACTCGACGGAATTGTAACACCATCGATACTCGAAGTCAAAGTATCATCACACCCTGATATTATGATAACTGATATAAAAAGGGAACACAATAAAAAAATAATTGCTCTATTTCTCATCTCCTTTAAATCCTTTGTATTAATTCGTGCGCCTCTCCGTTGTACGCCGCAATTTTTGAAAAGTTTCTGATTTAAATCCAATTGACAAATCAAATTTAGATAATTACTTTTACTCTTAGACTAAATTATTGTTTTATTTTATGGGGCTATAGCTCAGCTGGGAGAGCGCTTGAATGGCATTCAAGAGGTCAGGAGTTCGATCCTCCTTAGCTCCACTTTATTAAAAACAGTGTTGAATTTTTAGTTTTAAGTTTTTAGTTATAAAGAATTACAACATAAAACTTAACACTTAAAACTCAACACTAATAACTAATCTTCATCCCCCGCTATAAACTCTTAACTTCTACCGTTTTATTCTCACTGCCCTCCATTTTCCCTTGACAATCCAATATTCATCTTTTAATTTATTGGTAGCGATGAGGGTTCCATTCGATTAAAGCCGTTCAGGGGGAATCCGTCAAATCCGCTCATTCATGTTTCCAAAATATTTTAAATAGATCCGATACTTAAAGACAATTAAAATTACTATTACTTTAATAAGGCGGGTAAAATGGGACCGGGAACAATACCGGAGATGATAAATGGGTTGGGTGGTGACGATTTAGAAAAAGCTTTATCAAAATATCTGAATTGCTCTCACTTGTATACTAATCATTGAAATAATCTCAAAGTTAATGTATACTGTTAAAATTAGTTAATCCAATCCTGGTCATCAAACGGCAGGAAATGTAACTGTAAATTGTGCAGGTAAAATCCCAAAAGCAAATTCAGGTGCTCTATGAAGTTATTTAAAAATAATTCAATCAGCATTATTTTATTCTCAACTGTTATCATGATAATGCTGTTCTTAAACCTAATTCTTGATATTCACCCTGTTCTCGGTCTGTTTAAGTATTTCGAGGGTAAGAAGTATTATTGGACAATTCCTACAACCGCTTTATTCCTTTGCGGGTTATGGCTCTTCGATAGGGGAATGAGAAGAAAAATTATCAATGAAAGAGTGGAGATATTTAATGCAACGATCCGTACGATACAAGATATTCTGCAGAACTCTTTTTCATCAATGCAATTATTGATATTGGATATGAAAGATGAAGATGTGCACGAGGAAATAATAATAAAAGCTGAAAAAAATATCGAAGAATTGAAGAGGGTAATAGAAGCTTTGGCAGCGGTAGATCCAAAAACTATTGAATTAAGAGAGCTGAACCGGAGCCTCTCGATAATAAAAATGAATAAATAAAAACCTGCCCAACCGGATCACTTAAAGCCTAAAGCTGTGATCTTTACAAAGCATTTTCAGGCAAAATCAAAAAAATTTTAGCGGATATCTCCTTTTCAAGGAATAGTCAGACTATAAAATAGAGCTTGGCGATTCTCTATTCACCATTCACTATTCTCATCATCTAGTCAACCCATCACTCTTTCTTCCAGACTTCCATATTAAGCTATAAGCTTCTCCTTAAGGCGGGACGGGCTATGCGGGAAGTTGTCGCAAAGAAAATCTTGACAGTAAATGCATTCTAAGCTATATTGCAAACGTTTGCGGTAAGGATATTATAATCTTTTTTAATTTCTAAAAACAAAAAAAGCAGTGATCATTTCCGTAATTTGATGGATTATGGATGGCCCCTTGTTCTCATTGATCGCATATGCGATGGTATAAATGCAAATAAAAAAGTTGGAATATTTGCATTGGAGTTCATAAAACTCCGCTGATTTAAACAAAAACTTACACCGCACCATTAAATGGTTATTTAACGGATTAAATTAAGAATATAAGGAGCCGTTCTATGAGAATCATTTATGAAAAACAAATACTAATCCTTGGTCTGTTGGTAATGTTTTCAAGTACTATTTCTGGTCAAACAACATTACAGGGAATAGTAACCGATTCATTAACGCGGGAAACATTGGTCGGAGCCAGTGTTGTTATTATTGGTACTTCTCAAGGTACAGCAACAAATCTTGCCGGGGAATTCAAAATACCCAATATTGCTGAAGGCGATTACAGAATCAGAGTGTCATATGTAGGTTATCATACGAAAATCATCGATTTCACTTTAAAAGGGAGCGGATCGAGAGAATTATTCGTTCAGTTAGCTACAGACAGGATAGAAGGCAAGACTATTGAAATAACCGCTCAGGCCCAGGGACAGCTATCTGCAATAAACGAACAGCTCTCATCCAACAAGATAGTAAATATTGTATCAGCCGATAAGATGAAAGAATTACCGGATGCGAATATAGCCGAATCAATCGGAAGACTTCCCGGGATATCTCTCGGAAGAACAAACGGTGAAGCGGATAAGGTTATAATACGCGGATTATCCTCCCAATTCAATAAAGTTACTATTGAAGGAATCCCGATGGTTTCGACAAGCGGAGGACTTGCGGCTGGCGCCACAAATTATGGAAGCAGTAATTACTCGGATAGAAGCATCGACTTGAGTATGTTAAGTGACGACCTTGTTAAGGGAGTAGAGGTTTCAAAATCATTAAATCCTAGTATGGATGCTGACGCTATAGGGGGAACAATAAATCTGACTTTGAAATCAGCTCCGCAAGGATTGCATTATGATGTTCAGGCCAATGGCGGTTACAACGATTTAACAAAATACTGGAAGAATTATAAAATTTCAGGAAGCGTAAGTAACCGGTTTTTTGATAACGCTATTGGCGCTCGCCTGCAATTTAACGCTGAAGACAAAGTGCTTCCCTCACAGCAGTTTAACGCCGGCTATGACGGAGTATCGCCTTCAACATCAACGGATCCCATAACCGGCAATGTGATTGAAAGTCTTATCAGGAATACTAACTCAGCAAGATTGACAGTTGATAATTTGGACAGGAAGCGGCTGGGTGGAAGTTTAATCTTGGATTATGAATCTGATTTCGTTGATCTCTTGTTTTTTAATACATACATTCAAAAAAAGGACCATGATGAAAGATTTGATAACGGTATAAACTTCGAGGCAACTGGCAATGGTTTATTTACCAAACTTCTTACTATTTCCGATATGAACACAGAAGAAAGGACACATTCATTACAGGGCAAGATTAAACTGTGGGGTACAGAACTAAACGCTTCATTATCTTACTCGAAGGCAAATTATCATAATCCGGGTAATGATTTTCCATTCCAGCAGGTAAATACGCCCAGTCTTTACAAAGCTAATTCTTATATATATGCAGACCCGGCTAATTTGATGGCTGTTGCCGGCGCTGACAATCCAGCGGATTTCTACTTAAGGTCTCTGGAAAAAACCGATAATTCTCTTAACGATAATGATTATGATGCGAAGCTTGATTATGCAGTTCCATTTAAATTGTCCGATTCTTTTTCGGGAAAAATATCTTTAGGCGGTAAATATCACGAGTCTGATCGGATAAACTCGGGTTATAGTTCGGTATTCGGCATAGAATCGGCAGTGGGCTCGCATGCTGTGACAATATTGAATTGGGTTAGGCAAAATATTAATCCTAATGCCAATGGTATAACCCTTTGGGGAATTAATGGTCAGAATTTTATAGATACCAAATACACTCCTCCTACGTTCTTAAACGGCAGATATAAATTGGATAGCTGGGGATATAATATAGGATTGCTCAATTGGATGGATAACGAATTCTATCCGGAAAATAGCCAAACATATTATCTAAACGGACCGGAGTCTTATAATTCTGATTACAAGATGGTAGAAAAATTATCTGCGGGCTATGTAATGACGGAGCTGAATATAGGCTCAGATTTAACAACAGTCCTTGGTGTCAGGTGGGAACAGATAGCAGGTACATATGGTGCTTATGTCGTATATACTAATAGTAGTAACCCGAATGGTCTCGCAGGAAGGGCCCCGATTTGGCGGTCAATTAATACTACTAATGTACATTTTTTCCCATCGGTGAATATTAAATATAAAGCGGGCGAAAACATTCAATTAATGGGCGCATATTATAGCAGTGTTGCCAGACCAAATTTTTCAGATGTTTCACCGTTAGTGGATTATGGGGTTAGTGGATCGATTAATGCTTCAAGCAACCCTTACTTAAAACCGGCTATCGCGCAAAATTTTGATTTTGGAACATCCTTATTTAGTAATACAATAGGATTGTTTTCAGTGAATTTATTTTATAAAGAAATAAAGGACCTCGTCTATTCGATACCGAGCTATATGCCTTATAAAAGAGGAGATATAGTCCATGCTCCCTCGGATATTCTAAATAGATTGCCGGGGCTGGCTTATTTTGACTCTACCTGGCTTTATGGGTACCAATCGGCGACTACAAGTATACCGTTTAATAATCCTGAAAAAGCTTTCATCAGAGGAATAGAACTGTCTTGGCAAACGCACCTCTGGTATTTGCCGGGACTATTAAGCGGTATAGTGCTTGATCTGAATCTTTCATTCATGAGTTCCCATACTTATTATCCTTATTTTGATGATAACAGCGCAGTGAAAGATACTTTATGGACTTCCACCAATCCTAGGAGAATTAGAAAGATTGAATATTATCAGGATTACAAAACAAGGCCGGGTTCCGTCTTAAATCAACCAAAAGCAATATATAATGCGATTATTGGCTGGGATTATTTAGGCTTCAGCTCGAGAGTATCGTTCAGATATCAACAGACAACTCTTACGGGTCTGGATGCGAAGTTTTCACTGGCCGATACTTATTATGATAATGTACTCCTGGTCGATGTTTCCCTAAAACAGAAAATCATAGGTAATTTAGCTCTATTTACTAATTTCATGAATATCGGTTCACATGTTGATGATTATTATTACACTTCTCCGAAAGGAAATTTGCCGACAAGTTCACAAACTTACGGATTTACAGCGCAGTTCGGAGTTAGTTATAATTTTTGATAAATATAGAGTCAAAAAACGTATCCTGCTTTATTAAATGGTTTATTTTGGAACTTATTTAAGCAAATGAGGAGCTGGTCTATGAGAAATATTTCTGCAAAATTAATGATAGTCCTATTAATATCATCCGTAAGTATTTTCGGACAAACTACTTTACATGGAATAGTAACCGATTCATTATCGCAAGAAGCTTTAATTGGAGCCAGTGTTGTTATAGTGGGTACTTCTCAAGGCGCCGCGACGAATCTTGCCGGGGAATACCAAATACCCAACATAACCGAAGGCATTCACAAGATCAGAGTGTCTTATGTAGGCTACCGGACTAAAATCATCGACTTTTCGTTCAAAGGGAGCGGATCGATGCAGCTATTCATTCAATTATCGGCCGAAAGGATTGAAGGCCGGACTATAGAGGTGAGAGCCCAAGCCCAGGGACAATTATCGGCGATAAATGAACAGTTATCATCCAATAAAATAGTTAATATTGTTTCTGCGGATAAAATGAAGGAATTGCCGGACGCGAATTTAGCCGAATCGATCGGACGGCTTCCAGGAGTATCGCTGGGAAGAACAAACGGTGAAGCGGATAAAGTTATTGTTCGCGGATTATCCGCCCAGTTCAATAAAGTCACTATTGAAGGCATTCCTATGGTTTCTACAAACGGAGGAGTCGCGCAAGGCACTACAAATTTCGGAGCCAGTAATTATTCCGATAGAAGCATCGATCTGAGTATAATCAGCGACGATCTTGTTAAGGGAGTAGAACTTTCAAAATCGTTACGCGCGAATATGGATGCGGATGCTATAGGTGGAACGATCAATCTTACATTGAAGGAAGCGCCTTCAGGCTTGCACTATGATATCCAATCAAACGGTGGCTATAATGCCCTGACCACATCCTGGAGAAATTATAAAGTATCGGGCAGCGTGAGCGACAGGTTTTTTAACAACGCGATCGGGATGCGCGTCCAGTTGAACGCCGAAGACAAGGCACTTCCGTCGCAGCAGTTCAATGCAGGTTATGACGGCGTTTCGACTTTAATAACCCTGGATCCAGTAACCAGCAAGCCAATTTTAAGTTTTATAAGGAATACTAACTCGGCAAGGTTTACAGTTGACGATTTGGACCGGAAACGATACGGCGGGAGTGTGATCTTGGATTATGAATCTGATTTTGTCGATGTTTTATTCCTTAATACATACATTCAAAAAAAGGATCATGATGAAAGGTACGATAATTCTATAAATTTTCAGGCGGTCCAGGCCGGTTTATTTTCCAAGCTGTTGTCTGTTACCGATATGAATACCGAAGAAAGGACCCATTCGTTGCAGAGCAAGTTTAAACTCTGGGGAACAGAACTTGATGCCTCATTGTCGTATACCAAAGGAGACTATCATAATCCGGGAGTTGATTTTCCGTTCACACAGAATAACACATCAAGCCCTTATAGGGTCGGCGCTTTTATTTATGCAAAACCCTCTAATTTAATTGCTATTGCCGGCAACGATAATCCCGCGGACTTCTGGCTTGAAAATCTGGAGAGAAGCAATAATTCACTAAACGATAACGATTACGATTTAAAATTGGATTATACAATTCCATTTAAACTGTCAGATTCCTTCTCGGGAAAATTTTTCGTTGGAGGTAAATATCATGAAATGAACCGCGACAATTTCGGCAGTGCCGGTTATTTCGATATGGTATACGGGGGAAGCGCTTTAAGGCGCCAACAGTTTTTGGCCTGGCTTCAGCAAAACTTTATCCCGGGTGCCCAGGGAATAGATAATACCTACGGGATCAGCGGTATGAATTTCATGGATAACAATTACTCGCCTGCGAAATTCTTAGACGGCAGGTATAAACTCGATAGCTGGGGATATAATTTGGGTCTGCTGAACGCTATCGGAAGAAAATTCTCTCAAGACTACGACTTTTCATATTTCGCGGACGGATCCCAAACTTACAATAATATTTACAGCGGAACGGAAAAATTACGCGCGGGCTACTTAATGGGGGAATTTAATATTGGAACCGATTTAACAATTGTTCCTGGCGTTCGATACGAAGAAATGAGAAATACCTATAGTGCATATCTCGTTTATACCGAAGGAGCAAATCAGGACGGCCTCGCCGGACAACGGCCGGTATGGAGATCGATCAATACAACAAATGTGAATTATTTCCCTTCTGTAAACATTAAATATAAAGCTGGGGAGAATCTTCAGTTTATGGGCGCATATTACAGCAGTACTGCAAGACCGAATTTCTCCGATTTTTCGCCGCTAATCGACTATGCCGCCGATAATGGTACTATAAACGCCTCGAGCAATCCTTATTTAAAACCGGCTATTGCGCAGAATTTCGATCTTGGAGCTTCCTTATTCAGTAATACAATCGGATTATTTTCAGCTAATTTCTTTTATAAAGAAATAAAGGATCTAGTTTATTCGATACCGAGCTATATGCCTTATAAAAGGGCTGATATTGTAAACGCGCCATCGGATCTTCTAAACAGACTGCCCGGATTGTCTTACTTCGACTCAACATTTCTCTTTATTCACCAGTCGGCTACGACCAGCATTCCGATAAATAATCCCGAAAAAGCATTCATCAGAGGAATTGAACTCTCATGGCAAACTCACCTCTGGTATTTACCAGGACTTTTAAGCGGTTTAGTCCTTGACCTGAATCTTTCATTTATAAGCTCTCATACATACTATCCTTATTTTGACGCGGCAAGTGCCGTGAAAGATACATTATGGACTACCGGCCATACAAGGATTAGAAAGATAGACTATTATCAGGATTATAAAACACGGCCGGGTTCGGTCCTAAACCAGCCGAAAGCGATATATAATGTGATTATTGGTTGGGACTATCTGGGATTCAGCTCAAGAGTATCGTTTAGATATCAGCGGACCACGCTTACAGGTCTGGATGCGAAATTTTCACTGGCCGATACTTATTATGATAATGTACTTCTGGTTGATGTTTCCCTAAAACAGAAAATCATAGGTAATTTAGCTCTATTTACTAATTTCACGAATATCGGTTCACATGTTGACGATTATTTTTATACTTCTCCTAATGGAAATTTGCCGACAAGTTCACAAACCTATGGCTTTAATGCCCAGTTCGGAGTTAGTTATAATTACTGATAAATATACAATGCCATATTGCAAATGTTTGCCGCAAGGATATTATAAATGAGGCTGATTACAATAACCGATATCGCCAGAAAGTTGGGTCTTTCAGCCTCCACGGTATCCCGGGCATTGAAAGATCATCCGGATATAAGTGAAGAGACTAAAAAGCGGGTGAAAAAGCTTGCCAAAGATTCAAGATACACTCCCAATCCAATTTCTGACAGTCTAAAAAATAATCGAACGACCAACATTGGCGTTATTATTCCCGAAATAGCTCACGATTCGTTTGCTAGAGCGGTGAGCGGGATAGAAGAGATCGCGTATAATAACGGTTATACAACCCTCCTATGCCAATCAAACGAAAAATATGAAAGAGAAGTTGTGAACTCTAATATGCTGTTTAAACAAAGAGTAGCGGGTATTATTGTTTCGATTTCTCAACAAACGAAATGCACTGATCATTTTAAGAATTTTATAGATTATGGAATGCCTCTTGTTTTCTTCGATCGTGTATGCGAAGATTTACGCGCGAATAAAGTCGTCATCGATGATGCAAATAGCGCTTTTAACGCTGTTAGTTATTTGTTAGAAAGAGGGTATAAAAAGATCGCTCATTTTGCCGGACCAAAGCTGTTGGGAATTTGCGGAAAAAGACTTGCCGGGTATAAAACGGCTCTTAAGAAATCGGGCATTCCTATTAATAATGAACTTATCCGTTATGGAGGAATGTACGAAGAGGATGGGTACAATTCTATGGATTCAATGATCAAAGAAAATAATATTCCCGATGCTGTCTTAGCAGTTAATGATCCGGTCGCTATCGGGGCATTCCAAAGAATAAAGGAAGAAAAGCTGAATATTCCGGATGAAATAGGTCTAATAGGTTTTTCGAATAATCGAATCACGAGTTTAGTAGATCCGCCTTTGACAACTATCAATCAACCTTTTTATAATATGGGGAAAAAAGCTGCGGAAATTTTGATAGGAATGATCGGCAAGGAAATCGGAAGTGACAATACAGTTACTGTTACATTGGAAGCGGAATTAATTATCCGGGGCTCAACAAAATAAATATTTTTTTATAAATGCAATCGTTTGCAGGAGAGTTGGTATCCAAATAAAATTCTAATCAACATTCTTAAAAATTTAAAAAGAATACTATATGTCTTCGATAGGTCTAGCTTTTATTGATTGGTTAATTATTCATATCTATACTCAAATAATCCAAAACTAAGGACTATCAATATGAGAAAATCCGGAATTCTTGTTGCTTTGTTTTTTTCGATTAACTGTTATGCGCAAAAATTTAATGATCTTGCCCTAACCCCTCCCATGGGATGGAATACATTCAACACGTTTGCCGGAAACTTTAACGAAGATATACTCCGCGATATGGTGGATAAGCTGGTATCATCCGGCATGAAGGATGCCGGTTATAAGTATATTATTGTGGATGACAATTGGACCGGTCCCCGCGATAGTCTCGGCTTTCTTACGGTTGATAAAAAAAGATTTCCTTCAGGAATGGAGGCATTTTCAAAATATGTTCACTCCAAAGGTTTGAAACTGGGCCTCTACTCCGACGCCGGTTATAAAACATGCGGTGGTTATATTTCAAGCCGCGGCCATGAATTCCAGGATGCTATTATGTTTGCCCTCTGGGGATGTGATTACCTGAAATATGACTGGTGCAATTCCGAAGGGATAAACGCCGTAGGTGCTTATACGACAATGAGAGACGCGATATATGAAGCTAAAAGACCTATGGTTTTCAGCATGTGCGAATGGGGAAATAATAAGCCATGGGAATGGGCTGCCTCGGTTGGCCATCTTTGGAGAACTACCGGAGATATTACCGCATGCTTTAATTGTATCGATACTCACGGCGGCGCCTACAATTCATATGGAGTTATGCAAATATTTGATATGCAGGAAGTTCTTCGTAAATATGCCGGTCCGGGACACTGGAACGACCCTGATATGCTGGAAGTTGGGAATGGAAGCCTCACATTAACAGAGAGCCGTGCTCATTTCTCGCTCTGGGCTATGTTGGCAGCTCCGCTAATTTCAGGTAATGATTTAAGAAAAATGCCGGGGGATGTTCTCGAAATACTTACAAACAGGGAAGTTATCGCGATTGACCAGGACTCTTTGGGAATTCAAGGTTTTAGACAGAGCAAGGTCGACAGCCTGGAGATTTGGTTCAAACCTCTTAAAAACGGCGATTGGGCGTTGTGCTTTTTCAACCGCGGATCGAAAACCGCCGACGTTAATTTTAATTGGAAAGAACAGGTCATTTATGATGACGTAGCTAAGTTAGAATTGCGGTTTGATAAGCAACCTTATATCCTGCACGATCTATGGACCAAAAAAGATATTGGAACCACCGGTCAAATGTTGAAATCAAAAATTGCCTCGCACGATGTATTAATACTCAGATTAAAAAAATAAAGTATTGAGGGAAATATGTTTCGCCAGTTTTGTGTTCTGTTCCTTCTCCTGATCATGGTTGATTTTTCCGGTGACTCCCGGGCTCAAAAGAAAGATTTCAAATGGTCCGAAACTACCGCAAGTAGTTTTATTGAAAAATATCCCGATCCGGATAGTATTCATTGGATCGGCCAAACCAACCACTTCAGCTGGCAGGCCGGGTATGTTATGTTTGCTATGGAAAAAATGTGGCGTGTCACGGGCAATGTGAAATATTTTAACTATATAAAAAGATACGTGGATCAACAGGTGGATGGGAATGGAAATATACCTAATTTTTCTTCCAACGCATTAGATAATTTTCTACCCGGGTATGCGATTATTTTCATGTATGAACAGACACGCCTTGAAAAGTATAAGATTGCCGCAAAAAAAATCCGCGATGGATTTATAAATTTTCCCCGGAATTCCGACGGCGGTTTCTGGCATGGCGAATGGGCCAAGCATCAAATGTGGGTTGATGGTGTTTTCATGGGACAAATGTTCCTGGCCCGTTATGGCCGGGAAATCGGAGATAGCGCTTATGCGTTTGAAGAGGTCACTAAACAAATGAAATTGGTTATTTCTCATTGTCTTAAGCCAAATGGCCTATTGCTTCATGGATGGGATGAAAGTAAAACGGCCAGTTGGGCGGATAAAAAAACCGGCCTTGCTTCCGAAGTCTGGAGCGAAGGACTCGGATGGTTTGCCGTCTTGATTGCGGATATTTTTGAATATCTGCCCCAAAGCGATCCCGATTATAATTATCTTCTTTCAACACTTCGCAATTTATGCAACGGTCTTAAAAATGTTCGGGACCCTAAAACCGGAATGTGGTGCCAGGTAGTCGATAAACCGAATTTGCCGGATAACTGGAATGAAACTTCCGGGACCGGCATGTATCTCTATTTGATAAAGAAATCAATTGAAAAAGGATACATCGGGAGGAAGGAATTCTCTCCTGTTGTGAAGAAAGCCTATGAGGGAATTATCAAAAAAGCAAAAATAAACTCTAGTAATTTTGTCGATATTTATGGTTGCAGCAGTATCGGTATAATGGATGATTATAAAATGTATATCAGACAGCCGAGAGAAATAAACACTTTTGCCGGAATCACATCATTTATTCTTGGTACGCTGAGTATGGAAGGATTATATAAATAGCAAAATAAAAAATTTCAATCCCTCCCAATGGAAAAAGAATTTTAAGAGGAGTTTTTGATGAAACAATCTAACGTGGTTTTGTGTTTTTTGTTGTTTTGTGCAGTATCCCCTCATGCTCAAACAAATAATTCTATTGAAAAATTACCAGGTAAAGGATTAAACCAGCACCCCTTTCTATATGCCGGCGAATGGGATATGCGTCATCCTGAAGCCCAGTCTCTGTTCCTTATTCGGGAAGGCAAAGTTGTTTGGAAATATTCGATACCTATGCGCACACTATCCGGCGCCATCCAGGAGTTTGATGACGCTACACTCCTCTCCAATGGCAATATTGTCTTCGCCTGTATGTCCGGTGCGGGAATAATTAGTCCCGACAAAAATATATTATGGCAATTTCAATGCCCGGAAGGCACGGAAACCCATTCATGCCAGCCGATCGGTAAAGACAGTGTGTTGCTGGTTGTCAACGGTAACCCGGCTAAAGTGCTTATAATCAGTACAGCCGCTAATAAAATTCTGAAAGAAATTGCAATTCCAACCGCCACTACTAATACTCATGTACAGTTCCGTCATGTACGTATGACACCAAAAGGCACTATTATTGTCCCGCTTATGGCAGAAAATAAAGTTGTGGAATTGACTTTGGAAGGGAAAGAGATTTGGTCCGTTTCATCTAAATGGCCCTGGGCGGCAATCAGGCTTAACAATGGCAATACACTTATTTCAGGGGACGGAAACGGCTATACCCGCGAGGTTAATCCTTCCGGAGAAACAGTTTGGGAACTGACACAGGCGGATGTGTCATTCAAATTATACAACAGCCAAACGGCAAACAGGCTTGCAAATGGAAATACCGTTATAAGCAACTGGTGCGCCGGCAATAACAAAACGGAAGAATGGGCTGGTACGGTTCAAGTGTTCGAGGTGACCCCCGGTAAAAAAATTGTCTGGGCGCTATCGTCGTGGAAAAATCCCGATTTGGGACCATGTACTTATATCCAACTTCTCGATGAACCCGGAAATCCGGATAACGGTAAATTACAAAGATAAGAGGGATTTCGGACACAATCATTCGGATACGGATGAACCCGAGGCGCTTGAAAATTTCAGCTTTGGAGATATTAAATAGAATTCATATACCTTTGAATTGCTTGACAATGCGCATAAACTTTTTAATTATTTTACAATGATATTAAAATGACCTTATGGATAAAATTAGATGTGTGATTTTTGCGGTTGTTTTCCTTACAGTAGGAATTTTGATCATTAATGCTCAGCCCGAAGTTCGAAGCCAAAAACATCCGTTTGTATGCACTGATTATACCGGGGGGAATGTATATGTTATTTCGGAATACGGCAAAATCGAATGGACGTACCCGGCATCAAATTGCAACGATATATGGATACTTCCCAACGGAAATCTGTTATTCAATACGGGTAACGGGGTAAAAGAGGTTACGAGGAATAAAGAAGTCGTTTTTTCCTACGAATCTGAAAGTGAGATTTACGCATGTCAGCGGCTTCCTGACGGCAATACTTTTATCGGCGAATGCAATTCGGGTTCTTTATTGGAAGTTTCTCCTGTGGGAAAAATTGTTAAAAAAATAAAACTCCTTCCAGATGGAGAAGACGGCGGGCACTCCTTTATGCGCAACGCGAGAAAACTTCAAAATGGAAATTATCTTGTTGCCCATTACGGTCTGGATAAAGTTTGCGAATATGATTCCTCCGGTAAAAAGATTATTGAGATACCGATTAAAGGAGGACCTCATTCCGTAATTCGTCTGCCGAACGGCAATACAATGATCGCATGTTCCGATCATAATGGTGATCCGCGAGTTGTTGAGGTGGATAAATCCGGCAGTATTACCTGGCAATTGACAAAGAACGAATTGCCGGGCATTGAATTAAAGTTTATGACCGGAATGCAATGCCTGCCAAACGGAAATTTGGTACTAACGAATTGGCTGGGTCATAACCAATTTGGAAAAGCACCGCATGCTTTCGAAATAACACATGATAAAAAAGTTGTATGGATATATAAAGATAATTCGATTCTAAAAACAATGTCCAGTATCCAGCTTTTAGATGTTCCCGGTAATTCAATTACGGGTGAAATACTACATTGATAAATCAAGGATTAAAAGAGATGACAATAACAAGAAAACTTTTTGTGATTCTTATTTTACTAATTTTTCCGGTAAGTATCGTATCCCCGCAATCAGTCAATAGGGAAAAGTTGTTGTTTGATCAGGGTTGGAAATTTCACTTAGGCGATTTAGAAGCAGCAAAAGATCCGTCATTCAACGATGCTTCGTGGAGTGCCGTTGACTTGCCTCACGACTGGAGTATTGAAGCTGATTTTAATAGTCAATATGCCAGTTGTACGGGTTATCTTCCCGGCGGATTTGGTTGGTATCGAAAAACTTTTAACATACCCAGGGATTACGATGGTAAAACCATAACTATCCAGTTCGATGGTGTTTATTGTAATAGTGAAGTATGGGTTAACGGCAAATATATCGGAAAACATTCATATGGTTACACAAGTTTTTATTATAACCTTACACCTTATCTTGAGGTTGGTAAGAGGAATGTAATTGCCGTTCGAGTCGATCACATGAAATACGCCGATACACGATGGTATAGTGGTTCAGGTATCTATCGCCATGTATGGCTTACGGTTACCGACAAAGTTCATGTGGCACAGTGGGGCACACATGTTTTAACTCCTGAGGTTACACCCTCTGATGCCAAAATAACTTTAAATACAATTATTGCCAATGATAACAAAGTCAGTAAAATAATAACATTGCTATCATCCATAGTTAACAAGGATGGATTAGAATCTGCAATAACTGAAACAGAAGTCCGATTGTTTGACACTTTGACGGCAGTTAACCAGGTTTTCAGCATAAAGAAACCTGTTTTATGGGATACGGAAAATCCTTATCTGTATGCTGTAAAAACGAAAATTAAATCGGGTACTAAGATAATCGATGAATATGAAACACCATTCGGCATTCGTACAATAAAATTCAATCCGGATAAAGGTTTCTTTCTTAATGGAAAAAACAAAAAACTGAAGGGAGTTTGCATTCATCACGACGGAGGTTGCGTTGGGGCGGCAGTTCCCGAAAAAATTTGGAGAATACGGCTTGAAAAACTCAAAGCAGTTGGATGTAATGCCGTTCGCACCAGTCATAATCCCGTAGCACCCGAATTTCTTGATTTATGCGACCAAATGGGTTTTTTGGTTATGGATGAAGCATTTGATGAATGGGAATATCCCAAACGAAAATGGATTAACGGCTGGAATCAGACTAAAGCAGGTTATGACGGCTATCCCGATATTTTTGAAAAATGTGGAGAAAAAGATTTATACAACATGGTTAACCGCGATAAGAATCATCCCAGTATTATTATCTGGAGTATTGGTAATGAAGTCGATTACAAAGACGATCCATATTCCGATCCGACAAATACCGATTATAGTACCGATAAACCGGATATATCGAGGATAGTCGATATCGCCAGAAAATTTGTTGGGATAGTTAAAAGTATAGATACATCGAGGCCTGTTACTATGGCAATAGCCAACGTAGCAACTTCAAACAAGGTGGGCTTACCCGGAGTGTTGGATATTGCAGGATACAACTACACAGAGAGCGATTACCAGCATGACCATAAACTTTATCCAGACAGGTTTATTTTCGGCAGCGAAAACTCCCACAATTATTCGGCCTGGTTGGATGTGAAGAACAATGAATTCATCAGTGCTCAATTTTTGTGGACGGGTATTGATTATTTGGGAGAGGCGGGTAAATTTCCTATTCATGCCTCAACTTCGGGATTACTGGATCTGACCTCATTTGAAAAACCTGTTTATTTCTGGCGTCAGGCGATGTGGTCGGAAAAACCGATGCTTTATCTTACAACCCGTAAAATGAAAGCAATAGATCAAAAATCATTCGATCCAATGTCAAATTTGGCAGGTTTTCTAAATTCTTCCGATCAAAATCGACTCTGGAATTACGATGAAGGTGATTCTGTCTTGGTAACGGCTTTTACTAATTGCGGCGAAGTTGAGTTGTTTATTAATGGAAAATCTTTTGGCAAAAAGAAATCAGACCCGGTAAATTCTTGCACCTGGTGGTATGTACCATACGAAACCGGCGAAGTAAAAGCCGTATCTAAAGGAAACGACAATAAAATTCTGACGGACACGATGAAAAAAGTTTATAAACCGGTAAAAATAATTCTCAAATCAGATGCCGCAAAACTGAAAGCCGATAAACATGATATTGCTATTGTTGAAGTTGAGCTGCTTGATAAAAACAACAACAGGGCACTATTAGCTGACAACCTGATTAATTTCGATGTTAGCGGAGAAGGTAAGATTATCGGGGTTGACAACGGCGATGCCTCAAGTTTGGATAATTACAAACTGCCAAAACGTAAAGCTTATATGGGCCGTTGTATTGTTATTGTACAAACCACAGGAAAGGCCGGAAGCATTAGTTTGACAGCTAAGTCACTTGGATTGCCAGATGCTTTAACAGAGATAGTCAGCGAGTGATTTCCTTATCATTTTAAAAATTATAATAATGGTCCTAATGAAAAAATCAATTCGTTTATTACTTTTTATCTTATTACTGTTATTGCCTTCTATATATTGTCTGGCAAATGAGACCACCCCAATCTTTAATGTTAAAAATTATGGAGCAGTCGGAGACGGTAAAAACCTTGATAGTAAAGCAATAAACGCAGCTATTGAGGCTGCATCAAATGCCGGAGGCGGTACCGTCTACATTCCTGCCGGAAATTATTTAAGCGGTTCCATCAGGCTGAAAAACAACATTAATTTATACATCGACCAGGGTTCTGTGATAATTGCTGCGCAAGTGAGTGCCGAAAACTTTTACGATGAAGAGGAAGAAAGCATCAGTGTAAAATACCAGGATTCGGGACACAGCCATTGGAAAAACAGCCTAATTTGGGGTTACGATATTCAAAATATTTCTATTGTGGGTGCCGGTTGGATAAACGGTCAAAACCTCTATAAAGACTGGGTGAAAGGCTCGAAACAGAACGCCAACAAGGCCATCAGTCTTTACCGCTGCCGCAATGTCATAATACGTGATGTTACGATTATTCACGGCGGCTGGTTTGCCGTGCTGGCTGCCGGAGTTGATAATCTTACAATTGACAATCTTAAAATAGATACCAACAGGGACGCGATAGATATTGATTGCTGTAAGAATGTGCGTGTTTCCAATTTATTTGTCAATTCGCCTTATGATGACGGGATTTGTTTGAAAAGTACATTCGCGTTGGGCTATGCGCGCGCTACGGAAAATGTAACAATAGCAAATTGCCAGGTAAGCGGTTATGATGAAGGGACATTGCTGGACGGAACCTACAAGCGTTCAAATAATCCCGAATACGGTTATCATCCGACCGGAAGAATTAAATTCGGTACAGAATCAAACGGAGGCTTTAAAAATATAACAATCTCAAATTGCATATTTGATTACTGCAGGGGAATTGCTCTCGAAACGGTCGACGGCGGACTTTTGGAAGATGTGACCATATCCGACATTACAATGAGAGATATTGTGAATGATCCGGTCTTCTTACGGCTCGGCGCTAGAATGCGCGGCCCGGAAGGGGTCCCGATCGGGAAATTGCGGAGAATCAAATTAAGCAACATTATTGTTTATAATGCGGATCCGGCCTATGTATGCACTATTGCCGGATTACCAGGCAACCCTATTGAAGATATTCACTTGAGCAACATCCGGATTTATTATAAAGGCGGAGGTACAAAAGAACAGGCGGAAAGAGAAGTGCCGGAAAATGAAAACAAATATCCCGAACCCGGTATGTTCGGTGCCGCACCGGCATACGGTCTGTTTGTTCGTCACGCAAAAGATATTAAAATCAGCGATGTTGAATTCAATTTTATGGAACCGGATCACCGTCCGGGTTTTTTGTTTGATGACGTGGATGGCATTGATATGCGAAATGTAACGGTTCAACGGACTAAAAACTCCAGTGGAGTTGTTCTTAAAAACGTTTCCAACTTCGGAATACTTCAAAGTAAGGGCATTGAAGATCAGAAGATTGACAAGATAGCCGAGAAAGAACTTAAATGACCGGTTTCAATTCGGGATCGGAATTATTTTCTCGAGGAATTTATTGAAATCCGATCGGAGATTTCTTCTGCTGCATTCTGTTGGTTATCCTAAGCCATAATCGAATATTTCTAACAGAGGAGTGAGTTTGTTTAACGGACTTAGAATTATCAATATCCTTGCACTCATTCTGTGGGCCATGCTCACTACCGGAGCGCAAACCGGACTGGTATTGCTCAAATCGCCAAACGGCGAACTCGAAATTACTATCGCGACCCTGCAGGGTTCGTCATTGCAGGCTAAAGGCGGCCGGCTTGCCTATTGCGTCTCTTTTCATGGCCGTCCTTTGCTCGAGTGGTCGAACCTAGGACTTGCGGTTGAAGGTGCGCCCGTACTTGGGACTGCTGTTCGTATAGAGTCATCGCAGTCATTCTGTTATGATGAGATCTGGACTTCAGTTCAAGGCAAGGCAAATCCAATACGCGATCACTATAATGCAGTTACGGTTCAGACAGTTGAGACGACCGCGACCGGCCGTCGCCTCGTTGTTGAAGCCCGCGCATACGATGATGGAGTTGCCTTTCGCTATATAGTACCGGAGCAGCCCTCTTTTAAAGAAGTGCGAATTCTGAATGAATGCACCCAGTTCTGCTTCTCCAAAGATGCCAATACTTTTTCTCTAATCTCACGCGGTTTCCAAACAAGCAATGAGGACGACTATCATGAATTGACGATTAGCGGTCTGCATCCGGAATACCTCGTTAACCTTCCACTTCTATTAGAAGTGCCTGGTATCGCCTGGGTCGGTCTGACAGAGGCAGATATCGAAGACTATTCGAATATGTATTTAACGTCATCAGGCAACAGAACATTGACGGCACGGCTGGCGCCACGGGTCGAGGACATTAATACCAGCGCGGATGTCGCGCCGTCATTCGATCCTAAAATAGACGCGTCAAAGATATCGGTTATATCTCAGACTCCGGTGAAATCGGCTTGGCGCGTGTTGATGATCGCGGATCAACCCGGACGACTGGTGGAATCGAATATGGTTGTTAATTTGAATCCACCGAACGCAATCGGGGATATTTCCTGGATAAAGCCCGGCAAAACTTCCTGGGATTGGTGGAACGGCAGCCAACAGCCGGATGTAAAGAATCCTGGTGAGAACAACGGTAAAAACAACGAAACCGTGAAATATTGTGTCGATTTCTGCGCGCAGAATAAATTTGAGTATATGTTAATTGACGGCGGCTGGTCCGTAAGCTTTCCAGCTCCCGCAGGCCAAATCGGGTACTCCTGGCGCGGCCGCATGGACCTTACAAAATCTGTCCCGGCGATTGATATTCCAATGCTGGTCGGGTACGCGAAATCGAAGCACATAGGCATCTGGCTTTGGGTTCATTTCCGGGATATGAACGACCAAATGGACGTTGCCATCGCGCAGTTCGAAAAATGGGGTATAGCAGGTGTGAAGATTGACTTTCTGGACCGCTCGGATCAGTGGATGGTCAATTGGTACCGGACGGTTGCGAAGAAAGCCGCCGAACATCACCTCATGCTCGACTTCCACGGTTCATTCAAACCCGACGGGATGGGGCGCACTTTCCCAAATGTTTTGACTCGCGAAGGTGTAATGGGCGCGGAATACAACCGTTGGAGTGCGCGAATAACTCCCAAACACAATGTGACGCTTGCATTTACCCGCATGCTGGCAGGTCCGATGGACTATACCCCCGGCGGATTCGATAACGTGACTCCCGAGAATTTTGTGCCGCGCTCAGCGTCGCTTATGGTAAAAGGTACGCGCGCCCATCAGACCGCGCTTTTTGTTGTATTCGAAAGTGAATTGCAGATAGTCTCGGATTCGCCCGCCGCTTATAAAGGAGAGAAGGAAACAGCGTTCCTCCAGGCAGTCCCGGCAAGCTGGGACGAGACGCGAGTTCTCAACGGCGTTCCGCCGGAGTATATCACGATCGCACGGCGCAGCGGGAACGATTGGTTCATCGGCTCAATTACAAATTGGGACGCGCGCGAACTTGATGTGCCCCTGAGATTCCTGGGGAGCGGGACTTACAACGCGGAGATTTATGCAGATGGTCCAAACGCTGCCGCTCAGCCGAAAGACTCGGTTGTCAAGAATCGCCGTGTCAATGCACAGACCGTCTTAAAGTTGAAACTGGCACCGGGCGGAGGAAGTGCTATACGGCTCGTCCCTGTTCGTTGAATCTGAGTATTATACGTAATTAATTAGAATAATAAAACTATCAAAAAACGGGTTGTTCAATGAAAAAATTAAGCTTTCTGTTTGTAATGTTGTTGTCGGGTTCTATCTATTCCCAAAAATTTGAAGGATTGGCTTTAACACCCCCTATGGGTTGGAACAGCTGGAATACTTTCGCGACAAATATTCACGAGGACATGATCAAACAAATAGCCGATATCATAGTCAGCAGCGGTATGAAAGACTCCGGTTATGAATATGTAGTAGTGGATGATGGCTGGGAAGCTTTAGCCCGTGATAGTGAAGGAAACCTGGTTCCCGACCCTAAAAAATTTCCTCATGGGATGAAAGCATTGGCCGATTATGTCCATTCAAAAGGATTGAAATTTGGAATCCACAATTGTGCCGGAAACACAACATGTAATGGTTTCCCCGGGGGCCGGGGACATGAGTATCAGGACGCGCGGCTTTATGCTTCTTGGGGAGTTGATTACCTGAAATACGACTGGTGCGATCATGGCACCGCTGATGCCCGTGAAACCTATAAAACCATGGGTGATGCTCTATATGCCGCGAAAAGACCGGTCGTCTATAGCCTCTGCGAATGGGGAAATAATAAACCTTGGGAGTGGGGCAGGGATATTGCCCATTTATGGCGTACTACCGGCGATATTACCGATTGTTATAACTGCCAGGGTGAATACGACCTCGGAATGCGCTTTGTATTGAAACTTCAGGAAGGCCTTGAAAAATATTCGGGGCCGGATCGCTGGAACGATCCGGATATGCTTGAAGTCGGTAATCCCGGACTGACACTCACCGAATCGCGTTCTCATTTTAGCCTATGGTGCATGCTTGCCGCCCCGTTGATGGCTGGAAACGATCTTCGTAAAATGACTCCAGAAATACTGGAAATACTTACAAACAAGGATGCTATCGCGATCAACCAGGATAAACTCGGTAAGCAAGCTTATTTATATATGGATCATTTAAGTAAACTGATATATGTTAAGGAGCTTTCGGATGGGAATTGGGCAATTTGTTGGCACAATACCGGCGACCAGTCATATACTCAACGAATCAACTGGGAACATTTTACCTTCCTGAAAGGAGAGTTCGAAATTAAAGACATCTGGAAAAATCGGGTAATCGGGACTACTTCTAAAAACCTGGTGGTAAATATTGATACTCATGATGTTCTGTTTTTTAAGCTGTCTCCTAAAAAATAGTGCGAACAAATATATTATTAAATGTCTAAATACTAATTCAAGGCTGAGAACCATGAAAACGAATATTAAGTACGCAATGTCTGTACTGTTATTTATTATGGTCTATTCAACCAGGGGGCAAATTCAGCAGCAGTCTCCGGTAAGAGAAAAATTGTTAATGGATTTCGGATGGCGTTTTGCCCTTGGACATTCATACGATACTAAAAAAGATTTCGATAATGGAAGCGGTTACTTCTCATATTTTGCAAAGACGGGATATGGTGATGGAGCCGCATCAATCAATTTTGACGACCGCGGATGGCGGAAACTTGACTTACCCCACGATTGGTGCGTTGAACTTCCATTCGATAAACGCGGCAGTTACAGTCATGGCTACAAAGCTATGGGCCGTAATTTTCCTGAAAACAGTGTGGGCTGGTACCGCAAGAATTTTTTAATTCCGGAGTCGGATCTGGGTAAACGCATCTTTCTCGAGTTCGACGGTGTATTCCGCAATTCAATCGTTTGGGTCAATGGTTTTTATCTTGGCACCGAACATAGCGGTTACGCGGGTTTCAGTTATGATATTTCCGATTATCTCAATTACGGCGGTAATAATGTTGTCGCCGTCCGTGTTGATGCCGCGATGGAGGAAGGCTGGTTCTATGAAGGCGCCGGCATTTACAGGCATGTTTGGCTTACAAAACTATCTCCCCTGCATGTCATTAAAGACGGTACTTTTGTTACAACCGATCTGAAAAAGAATACCGCGGTTATCAAAACGCGGACCACTGTTATAAATGAATTAAAAGAAAACTCGGTTTTCAATATTGAGGAATTCATTGTTGATTCATCAGGGAAAACAATAGCGTCCGGTTCTAAGAAGAATCTGTCGCTCAGGGCGGGTAATAAAGAAGAATACATAAGTCAATTCAAAGTAGTTAATCCTAAGTTGTGGTCGTTAGAGGAGCCGTACCTGCATAAATTAAAAACAGTAATCCGTTCCGGCGGTAAAATAACGGATATCTACGAAACTAATTTCGGCATCCGCACAGTCCGCTTTGATCCTGATGAAGGATTCTTCCTTAACGGAAAACATCTTAAGATATTAGGCACGAATAACCATCAGGATCATGCCGGAGTCGGTATCGCTATCCCTTATGCCTTGCAGGAATACCGCATAAAACGATTAAAGGAGATGGGAAGCAACGCTATCCGGACTTCGCACAATCCGCCTTCGCCTGAATTCCTCGATGCCTGCGACCGCCTCGGTATGCTGGTATTGGATGAGAACCGTTTGATGGGAATTAACGAGGAACATCTTAGCTGCTTGGAAAGATATATCAGGCGGGACCGTAACCATCCGAGTATTGTTATCTGGTCGCTTGGTAATGAAGAATGGGCCATTGAAAGCAATATAAAAGGCGCACGTGTCGGTGAGACAATGCAGAATTTCGCGCAACGCCTTGATTCATCCCGTGCATTTACAGCCGCAGTAAGCGGCGGATGGGATAATGGTACCGGAATGGTCACTCAGGTCATGGGATATAATTATATTCTCCAGGGTGGTATAGATGAACACCATAAAAAATTTCCCCGCCAGGCCGGTATCGGTACCGAAGAAAGCAATACGGGCGGTACACGGGGCATTTACGTATCAGATGATTCAAAGGCCCACATGGCTCCCAGTAATCGCGAAAATTCCGGTACCGAAGTAGGCTGGAAATTTTATTCTGCCCGCCCTTTCTTATCGGGACTTTTCTATTGGACCGGGTTCGATTATAGGGGCGAAATGAATCCTTATGATTGGCCTGCCGTTAGTTCTCAATATGGAATTGTCGATTTGTGCGGTTTTCCAAAAGATATTTTTTATTATTTGAAATCCTGGTGGGGCAAGGACCCGGTCCTGCATATCGTCCCAAATTGGAAAGGCCGTGAAGGCGCGGAAATCAAAGTAACGGTATACAGCAATTGTGAACAGGTTGAATTGCTGATAAACAATAAAAGTGCGGGTAAGAAAGAAATGCCGAAGAACGGTCATTTGGAATGGATCGTTAATTATGATCCGGGTGTTTTAGCCGCCCGCGGTTATAAAGAAAATAAAATAATTTTGGAAAAAAGAATTGAATCTTCAGGAGACGCGGCAGCCATACAATTGATTCCCGAACGTAGTATTCTTAAAGCAGACGGCGAGGATGTTTCGGTAATTGCGGTAGAGACAGAAGATGTGAAAGGGATGATTGCTCCTTACGACAGCAGTGAAATCAGTTTTAGCCTTGATGGACCTGGAAAAATCATCGGTGTGGGAAACGGCGATCCTTCGAGTCATGAGCCCGACAGATTTTTTGAAACAGTAAAGACCGCAAAAATTGAGAACCTGAAAGAATTGTCTGTGAACAATCTGAACGACCGGCCCGAAGTAGCTCCCGGAATTGATGATTCGGCATGGAAACGGGCCTTAATAAGTCTTAGAAGCGACGATTGGCGTGTTTATAAAGACTCGCTTATTGTAATTCGGGGAACGTTTGAGTTGCCCGAGATCACAAATGAAACTGAAATCAACTTATTTACAAAAAGCATCGTTGAGAATCAGTCGATCTATGTCAACGGGAATTTAATCGCATCCGGCATCAAGCGCGATGCTCCCAACCAGTCGTACCGGCTCGACCACAAAATAATTAAATCAGGGAAAAATGTATATGCCGTTACGGGACAACGATTCAGGAAAACATATCAGTGGGATGAACCTAATACCGATCCGGGTTTGGTCCAGACAATTTCTCCCTCCTCACAATGGAAGCGTAATTTATTCAACGGTTTGGCACAGGTAATAGTGCAATCGACAAAAATGTCCGGCGAGCTGATATTGAAAGCTTCGGCCGAAGGACTGAAACAAGCCGTAATAAAAATTCAGACTCAACCGGTCTCTCCGCGTCCCGCGGTTCCGGCAGAGTAATTCATTTTGAAGTTATCTTATATCCGACATTTTTAATTAAAAAGGGATAATTGATGATAATGAAAAAATTTATTCTGATAATGGCTTTGGCAATTGGTATTGCCGCGACGATCTTTGCCGGAAACGGTTATAAGAATTTTAAAGTTGCAGTTTATGCCCGTGCGTATGAAGTACGAAAGATGGACGACCTGCAATGGCTGGAACCAATATGGAACGAAATATCTCAACAGATGAAGGTCGACAAAATCTATCTGGAAACCCATCGCGACCAGGTTATGGTTGATGAGAAAACAATTGAATCGGCTAAAAAGTTTTTTGAAGCGAGGGGCATAAAAGTTGCCGGGGGGATTACATTTACAGTTAATGAAAGCAACCGTTTTGAGACGTTTTGCTACTCAAACCCCGAACAACGAAAAAAGGTTAAGGAAATCGCGGAATTTACGGCTAAGCATTTTAATGAAATTATTCTTGATGATTTTTTCTTCACCAACTGCAAATGCGATCTGTGCATCAAGGCAAAAGGCAATTTATCCTGGACCCAATACCGCCTTAATCTCATGAAAGAAGCCGCGCGGGAATTGGTAATTAAACCGGCTAAAGCGGTAAATCCTAAAGTAAAAATTGTGATAAAATTCCCTAACTGGTACGAACACTTCCAGGGACTCGGTTTCAACCTGGAGGCAGAGCCGGAATTATTCGACGGAATTTATACCGGAACTGAAACAAGAGACCCTGTCCGCAGCGGACAGCATCTTCAGCAATATGAAAGCTACTTAATATTCCGTTACTTCGAAAACATCAAGCCTGGCGGCAACGGCGGGGGATGGGTCGATCCGGGCGGTGCATCTTATTTGGACCGCTATGCGGAACAACTTTGGTTGACTCTTTTTGCCAAAGCTCCTGAAATTACACTTTTCGACTTCAGGCAATTACAGCGGCCGATTCGAACCGAGGATCGTGCTCAATGGCAGGGATCGCAAACCAGCTTCGATTTCGATGAGATTCTTAAACCGATAAAACTTGAAAATGGAAAAATCTTTACACCCACTACAATTGCTCGCGCCGCCGGCTATACTTTTGAAAAGGTTGACACGCTAATCGGGAAATTGGGAAATCCGATTGGCATTAAGAGCTATAAACCTTATAATTCTTTGGGCGAGGATTTTCTCCAGAATTATCTTGGTATGGCTGGAATTCCGATCGATATTGTACCCGTATTCCCTGCTGATGAAAAAATGATTTTGCTTACTGAATCGGCAAGTTTCGATCCCCAGATCGTCGGGAAAATCAAAAAACAGTTAATATCCGGCAAAAACGTATTGATTACTTCGGGATTGCTAAGAGCTTTGCAGGGAAAAGGGATCGAAGATATAGTGGAACTTAGATACACCGATCGGAAAGTATTAACAAAAGATTTTGTGGTCGGGTGGCAAAATAATTCTCAGTCAAAAGATGAAATATTAATTCCTCAGATACAATATCTTACCAACGATTCGTGGGAAGATATATCTTGCGTTGCATCTGGCAGCGGATGGCCTATTCTTCATCAGGCTCGCTATTCAAAAGGCTCGCTTTTCGTCCTTACAATTCCGGAAAATTTCGGAGATCTCTATAATCTGCCGGCCGAAGTTCTGAACAGGATCAGAAGCGTACTTTCCCAGGAGACCAAAGTGCGTATTGAAGGCCCGGCACAGGTCAGCCTGTTCGTATACGATAATAATACATTTATAGTGGAGTCTTTCCTGCCGGAAAATGTTAATGTTAAAATTATAACCGGCAAACAGACGGGCAAACTCATTAATATTCTTACCGGCGAGGAAATTACCGGCAAAATTGTACAGGATACGCGGATATGGGGAAGGGAAAAAGAAGAATCTGAGACGTTCGACATCACCATCAAACCTCATTCCTACATTGTATTTCAGACGGTTTTAATGTAAAAATTAAAGAGGAATTAATTATGAAAACAGAGGTGTTTATTCTCAACTTTATTTTAGTCTGCGTATTTTCTCTGAATACATTGTCTGCTGTGCCGAACACCCGTCGACATTTGCTTATGGATTATAATTGGAAATTTATCCAGTCGGATGTAAAAGACGCCGAGAATCCTGATTTCGATGATACCGGGTGGCGAACCCTTAATCTTCCTCACGATTGGAGTATTGAAGGGGAATTTCATCGGGCTGGCGCTCGCCGTAATTCAATCGACTGAAAAGACCGGCGATATTCGGTTGACGGCAATTTCCGCCGGATTTGAAGAGGCGGTTCTTCAAGTTTCTTCAATTAGGTCAGGCGCTGACGGAAATACCATTGAGAGCATAAAATAATACTGATATGAAGTAAACGGAAGATAAGGTTGTGTTTCCAAAAATTAAAAACGTTTATGTAGTGAAAATAAATACATTAAGAATATTAAGAAAAGTATTAGAGGAGACATTCATATGACAATTTCAAAAAACAAATTTGCCGCAAAGCCGGGACGGATAAACATAAACAATAAGAGAGCCCTGATTCTAATCGTTCTCTCGTTAATTCCGGCAATTATCTTTGGACAAAAAAATAATTCTTACGAGTTAAAGTCGCCTGATGGCGCTGTCGGGCTGCTTGTAGAGGCGGGAGCTAAACTCCAATGGTCCGTTCAGCATAAAGGGGAGCAGATTATCGCGCCTTCCGCAATCTCCTTACAATTGGAGGGAGGCGATCTGCTCGGTGATAACGCAAAAATCATCTCATCCAATACGGCAAAAGCAGATGCCGTGATCGCTGCGATAAATTATAAAAAAGCAAGTATTCCCGATCGGTATAACCAGCTTACAATAAATTGTAAAGGTGATTATGGCGTAATCTTCCGAGTATATAATGATGCTGTGGCCTACCGGTTTTTCATAAAGAAAAAAGGTGAGATCATCGTAAAAAATGAAGAAGCCAACTTCAATTTTACGGCTGATCAAACAGCCTTCATTCCTTATATGTGGGATTACAGAGGCGGTAAAATTTTCAACTCGTCCTTTGAAGCCCTCTACAGGGAAAGTAATATTTCTCAATTTGCAAAGGATTCTCTCGCATTCTTACCGCTTCTGGTTAATGTAGGTGACGGTAAAAAAGTTGTAATCCTCGAGGCGGATCTTGAAGAATATCCGGGTATGTACCTGAACATTAATAAAACCGGCAAAGGATTTATGGGTGTTTATGCACCATATCCGTTAGAAGCGGAATTAGGCGGATTTGGAGGCATCAATTATATCCCTACTAAAAGAGCTGACTACATCGCCAAAACCAGCGGCCCCCGCAATTTTCCATGGCGTGCAATTGCTATTAGTCAAAGCGACAAAGAGTTGTTGAATAATGATATAGTACAGAAGTTAGCCTCACCTTCGAGAATAGCTGATGTTTCATGGATCCAGCCCGGCCAGGTTGCCTGGGATTGGTGGAATGATCGGAATATTTCTCATGTTGATTTTAAAGCCGGGATGAATACCTCCACCTATAAGTATTTCATCGATTTTGCCGCAGCAAATAAAATTAAATATATAATTATCGATGGAGGCTGGTCTCCGTCATTGGACCTTACGAAAATAATACCTGAATTAAATCTTCAGGAAATATTAGCTTATGGCAAGCAGAACGGAGTGGATGTAATTCTTTGGGCTTCATGGTATGCGGTAACTCAGCAGATGGATACGGTATTTCCCTTATATTCAAAAATGGGAGTAAAGGGATTTAAGATTGATTTTGTCGATCGCGACGATCAAAAAGCAGTGGCTTCACTTTATGAAATTGCCCGGAAAGCGGCAGAGTATCATTTGCTTGTTGATTACCACGGGGTGTTCAAACCCACCGGTTTGCAGCGGACTTATCCTAATGTTATCGGTTATGAAGGTGTTAAAGGCTTGGAAAATTATAAATGGGCTGTTGAGGATCAGCCGCGCTATATAGTCAGCATTCCCTATATACGCATGATGGCCGGTCCGATGGATTATACTCCCGGCGCAATGAGAAATGCCGTTAAGGCCAACTTCAGGCCGATAAACGATAATCCAATGAGTCAGGGAACCCGGTGCAGTCAATTGGCAATGTATGTCATTTATGAAGCACCGCTTCAAATGCTGGCAGATAATCCTACAATCTATATGAGAGAGCAAGAGTGTACTGATTTTATTACCAAAGTTCCGACGACTTTTGACGAGACCGTACCGATCGATGGAATAGTAGGAGAGTACGCAGCGCTTGCCCGTAGAAAAGGGGATACATGGTACGTGGGGGCAATGAGTAATTGGACTGCGCGGGATTTAACACTTGATTTTTCATTCCTGGGAGATGGAGTTTATCAGGCAGTAGTATTTAAAGATGGAATAAATGCGGACCGTGATGCAACCGATTACAAAAAAGAAGTGATAAAAATTTCATCCGGTGATAAGTTGAATATTCAACTTGCTCCCGGCGGGGGCTGGGCGTCAAGGATAGAAAAAGTAAAATAATCGCGGCAAATTTTAATGCGGCAAACGAAAGCCTTAGGATATCTGTAGATACAAAAATCCAAAGGCTTTTCTTATTGTTGTTCACGGTGCCATAAACGCTACCGCCAGAGCCGGAACGGGTGATAAACTGTTCCATCTCGTTGAAGCATATACGTGAGGAGGAGTGCCATCCGTCCAAACGTCGCTGTATTCAAATGTTCCGAGATTAGATTGTATATTTGACCCGAAAACCACATAACCAATAGTTCTATTATCAGCGGAGACGGATGTATTAGGAATATTATTAGCTGTAATTTTTTCCTTAATGGTTTCCAGCAAGGAGGCATTTCCAGTAGAAGGTGAAACTTCATACCAAAGTTTCTGATATACAACAGTTGCCGTATTCACCTTCTTCCCGTCGAATGCCAGGTTTCCACTCAGTGAAATTGTTTGATCGTATCTGTTATAGGGCCCATTCCATGTAGTGTAGCTCTTGTCAAAGAAAAACTAGTCCCGCTCCAAACGATTGGAGAACCGGCCGCGTTATTATCGATTTCAATTTTTATTGCCAGCGAATCGCCCGATTGGAAGTTTATCATCGCCTCATACTGAAGCGCGCATACAATCGTTGCCTGGAGCAAAGGAACGATGCTAGTGCTGATCTGGGCGGTAGAAGTTGCGTCTGTGATCTTCGTATTAGTAGAATTATCGTAGAGCTCAACTTTAATGGTATAAGTTCCCTCGGCAGTGTATGTATGTGTTACGGTGCTGTCGTTTGTCTGTGTAACCTGGGCCGTATTGTCGCCGAATGTCCAAACATATTTTGCGGATTTAGGAGCGCTTCCTTTGGTGAGTGCTTTCCATGTGTATTGCGTATTCGGTTGCCCGGTGAAAGGATTCGGATCGATTGAAAGAGGCTGATACTTGACGGTCGCCCATTTGAAATCGAGGAAGTTTTGGTCCGTTCCTTTAATACACGCGTTTGCATATAACCCTATCTTATTTAAACCCGGTTTCAGTTTGAGCATTGCTATGCCTTTGTTTGCACTTTGACCGATTGCCAGAATTGCGGCTGTAGTATCGTAAACCTCAAGACGCTGATAATGATCTGTTCCTGTATATTGTTGAGCGGCATTCGTGCTCTTACATGCAAGATTCAGGGTATCGTTTGTAACCATCATTCCGTCAATGAAATTGGAAACATTGTTTCCGTTTTTCACGAGCAGGCTATAAGAGGGGAAAGTGCCGTTCCCTATTATCCCGTTTGTGAAATCGGTATAGAGGGATGTGATTTTATCCCAGTCGATGAACGCCGTTTTGGGAATATAACAGATGCCGTCGTACAATTCCGGGTTAGGTTCATTCTTATTCTCTTTAGAGCTGTAAGGATCGAAGGAAGTGCCGTTATATGTTATTATCTCTTCCTGACCGGGGTAGTTCGGATCGGCTACATACAATTTTTTTTCAGTAAGAGATATCTTATATGCTACTATAGCATGCCGGACTGTATCGTTCCGCACCAGGGCCACATACTGCGGCTCGCCGGTGATCAGCATAGAAGCAGCGAAAGCATACCACGAAAGATACTGCATTGACTTCGCCTGGAGCACTTTCCGAACAGTTTGCACCAAAGAGGAAGTCCAAATATTCCTCTGTACCATAGAGGCGAAGCGGTAGCCTTGAGGATTGTCCATCCAGAGTTTGTCGCTGCCGTCCGCACCTTTAACCAGGTACTTATCGAACAGATGATAGAGACTTTTTGCACCGTGCAGCTTCTTCTCGTAAAAATAATACATCGAGCTGATGCTCATTCCCGCGCAATGGCCTCCGGTGGCAATGTAAGAACCGTAATTGTCGAATTCCCAATCGTCAACTCCGGGCTGGAACCCGGTGTTGATGATACTCTGTCCGGACAGATATGAACTCTTAATCGAACTTATAATCACGTTTCCGATACTCGTCAGGTCGCTCCCATTGAATGCTTTTTTCCCGAGCGAGATGCTTGATGTTTCGAAATGCCGCGTCCCGACGGTAATTGTTGAGTCGGACAGATCGATAACCGGAAGTCCTTCCAGAGCGCCGGTCACTTCATTGTAGAGGAATCCCATCGCGAATTCATCAGCCGCTTTTTTGATCGGGATTTTAATTGTCATCATATCTGATGAATACCCCCCGCCGTTTTTAATCATGATCATCGGAGTGATCGGATTAAAATTCGATCCGAAATTGTGACCCTGAATCGGCGCGTAAGAAATATTGAATGTGCGGCTGTCGGAATAGGCATTCACCGGAACGGTAATTACCATCCCGTTAACAGGAGACCCGGATGAAGTTACTTTGATTGTTCCTCCGGACGAAGTGACCGTCGAGGTTGTAACCGAAACGGTTGGACCGGTTTGAATGTTCCCGGAAGATGAACCCTGACCTTCATTGCTTACAGGGTTGCTGCTATGTTTTTTACAGGATGTGCAGATGAGACAGGTGGTTATCAATAAAATGAAGAAATGATCGGAGAGTCTGTGGTTCGACATAACAGCACCTTGTATTAGTAAGAATCTATGTTAGAGAAATAGAAAAAACTAATCTATATTAGTTGAAAATAATTGCTCTTAACGCCATTCAGGCAGGGAAGATAATAACTAATGATGCTGTTTCCTTAATTTATTGATTCATTATTGATTTGTCAATTAAAATAATAAGATCTTATAATTTTAATCTATTCTGTCGAAATCTTTACATATTCTTAACGGGCGGTTTAAAAGCCGGAATTATAAACTGATATATTAACGGTCATTTTTGGAATATTTTTCTTCGGCGCGTTCTTTTCAGCAACCCGGTTTCTCTTTTCCTGTTTGCTAACGGCATTTTTCTTTTCCGTTATCTGTTTCTTTAACCCGGATTCGTCGGTTCGTCCATAATCACAAAATCGGCTTGTTCAAGGAATAATGAAGCAAGAATGGATTTAACTTTGGCATGGGAGTAAAAAAAAGACTTGCTTCTTGCAGTTAAGATTTTTTAATTTAGAACCAATAAAAGGAAAAAAATATAGAGAATTTGCTACGATAATAATCTTTAACAAAAGCAGGACAGCAATTTCTTTATGAGGTTTCCTTTTACATTTATCTCCGTTATTAAACGTTTCACTCCTTCAAATCATTCCCCGGATAAATCCATCATGAATAGAAAATTTATAAACCTTCGTATAGTTTTGATTATTCTAATCGCCGCGGGAGCAGCGGGGTGCGATAAGATACCGGGCGGACTGGTCGATTATAAAACCGTTGATTACTCGGTGACTAATATCACTGCCCCTGCGTCGGTCCTGTTTAATGCAACCGATTCCTCTAATATTATTTCTCTCCAAATCAAAAACCTGAATACCGTATCAATGGTTTGGTGTAAAATCAACTCATCGGATGGTACCATTACGATCAAAGAGCAGCTTCTGCTTTATGACGACGGTAATCTCCCGTCCCATGGCGATTCTAAAATGAATGATGGTATCTTTTCAAATAAATTCCTAATGACAAGATCAAATCCGAGCGGCAGTTACCAGATCCAGTTCTTTGTTGTGGATAATGTGAACCAGACTCCCGATAATGTCTCCAATGTCGGTTACGCTCTATTTCAGTACGACAACGGTCAAAACAACCTGCCCCCTGTGATTTCGAATCTGGTAATCCCTTCCTCGGTCAACAGGGGAACTGCTTTTACATTTTCAATCAAGGCAGATGACCCGAACGGTGCGGCAGATATTTCTGCCGTCGATTACCAAATTTATAAGCCTGATGGATCCCTTTTGACCAATTCTTCGGGCCTTTCGGTTTTTCCGATGTATGATGACGGTAATACTGCTCAGGACGGCGATATTTCCGCCGGAGATCAGATTTATACATACATACTGAATATTCCGCAGACTTATCCCGGCGGCAAATGGAATTTTGTAATTTTCGCCAAGGATAGGAGCGGAGCAACAAGTAATATCATAACAGCAACTATTACGGTTAATTGATGAAAACTATTAAAATATTTCTTTTTTTAGTTCCACTTCTTTCGTTACTCGGACAACACCTTCCAACCGATTATTCATTAGATAGCCGGAAATTGGGTAAAACAGCAGATGAAACACCGTCAAGCAATTCTGTTGAACGGATATTATTGCTCGATAATGTGATTTATTTGGCAACCGACGGGGGACTGAGTCAATCTACTGATTACGGAACTTCATGGACAAACTATTACAATACTAAAGATTTCGGTACGGAATCTATCTCGTCGGTCGCGTATTTAAATGGTGTTGTGTGGGCTGCCACCTGGCACAGTTATGTACTGCCGGGCGGAACTGTTGATGGAGAAGGGAGCGGACTCAGATACTCAACGGATCAGGGGAAGACCTGGACAACTATTGCCCAGCCTGTCGATAATCCCGGTGACTCGGTTATTGTTTACGGAATAAATAGAATCCGTGCTCTGCCGGTTACAACGGCAGTTCAGAATTTTATTTACGACGTTGCTCTTACCAGGAATACTGTTTGGATCGCTACGAAGGCTGGGGGTCTCCGTAAATCGACGGATATGGGGGTTACCTGGCAGCGGGTTGTTCTTCCGCCCGATTATCTTGATTCGATAAAACCGACAGATACGTTGAAATTTGCGCTTCAAGTCCAAGCCGGCAAGTTTGGTCCAGAAGCCAATCTGAATCAAGAGGCTTTCTCTATTTTGGCCGTCGATGATAATACTATATATGCCGGAACCGCCGGCGGAATAAATAAAAGTACCGACGGCGGAATAAGCTGGGCGAAATTCAATCATCTTAACCAGTCAAAACCGATCAGCGGTAATTTCATTCTTGCTCTCCAGAAAAACGAATTCGATAATTCAATTTGTGCTGGTACCTGGCAGGCCAACGGTTCAACTGAATTTTATAGCGCGAGTATTTCAAGGGATGGAGGAGCCAGCTGGGATATCTACCTGAGCGGCGAAAAGATTAGGGATTTCGGCTTTAAATATTTTGGTACAGCGGGAAGCTATACCAACGCTGATATTTTCGCCGCATCTGAAACGGGAGTCGTTTTTAGAAGCAGCAATAACGGGACAACCTGGATTACCGGACTTAATATCAAAGACAGCCAAACCGGAATCGGGTTGAATGCAACGGAATTCTGGTCCGTCAAAACAGAAAGAAGAGCCGATGAGACTACGGATATATGGCTTGGCAGCAACAATGGTCTTGCCCGCTTGAACGAACAAACAGGCAGCTTTTGGAACGGAACTTGGAAAGTTTTCCTTGCATCCCAGAAATTGCAGACATCGAACGAAACGTATGCTTTCCCCAATCCGTTTTCACCGAAGCAGGAAATAACAAAAATCAAATATGCGTTAGGTTCGTCGTCCAATGTTACTATTAGAATTCTTGATTTCGGAATGCATCTGGTAAAAACCGTAATTCAGAATGCGCCGCGGAATTCAAGCGGTGAGTATATGGAGAACTGGGACGGGAAAGATGAATCCGGTAAAATTGTCCCTAACGGAGTCTATTTTTATAGAATTGATAGGGGATCGGGTCAACCTGTATTCGGAAAAATTATGGTGATAATGTGAGAAATAAATATTTATTAGGATTGATTCTCCCTTTGTTTATATCGGTCCCGGTTAATTTCGCTCAGCCCCAGTTCAGCGGAATAAGCGATATGCCCGGCTCGTTCAGCCGTATGGGATTCGGCGCCCGCGGAATGGGAATGGGAAATGCACTCTCTGCCGTAATCGACGGCAATCTCGTTTCGTATTATAACCCGGCTCTCGCGCCGTTCCAGGAAGGGAACTCATTCCAGACATCATACTCAATTCTCTCGCTCGACCGTTCCCTGAATTTCATGAATTTTACCAGGAGGTTCGAACTCGGAAAGAAAGTCAACGACGACGGAACTACATCACCCAGATCGGTCGCCGGGATCAGCGTCGGTATACTCAATGCCGGCGTATCGAATATCGACGCCAGGGATGAAGATGGAAAAAAAACAGGCGATCTCTCTACCTCTGAAAACCAGTTTTTCGTCGCCGTATCAAACCGGTTCTCGGAAAGATTATCGATCGGAATTTCGTTCAAATTTCTTTATTATAAACTATACCAGGGAATAACATCCTCCGGGATAGGATTCGATATCGGCGCGATTTACCTTATTAATCCGCAGCTTTCGTTATCACTGATGATATCGGATATTAACAGCAGGTATCAGTGGGATTCAACTCCGTTATACGGCCAGGACGGAGTTATTACTAAAGATAATTTCCCGTTATTGAAAAAAATTGGGGTTGCCTACAGATTCGAAGATCCGAAGATAATCGCCTCGGTTGAATTTGAAAACAGCAACGGGGGAACAAATATTTTTCGCGGAGGAGTCGAATTCAATCTTTATCCGGATCTGTTCCTACGAGCCGGCATCGATCAGGTTAATTTCTCCAATTTCGATTTTCCCGCACGGCCTTCAATCGGATTCTCCTATTTTTATTCGCTCAATTCAGTTAAGTTTGGAATTGATTATGCTTTCGTCCTTGAGCCTTACTCTTCAGGCGATCAGCATATAATCGGTGTAAACGTTAATTTTTAACAGAGATGTGATGAAGAAAATTATCTGCGTATTTTTGTTGGCAACAAGTCTTTTCGGGCAGTCTGCGGGGAATTCTGGACTCGCGTTCCTTAAATTTGGTTTCGGAGCCCGCAATGTGGCCCTAAGCGATTTAGGTGTGGTCGGTACTAACGATCTTACGGCCTTGAATTATAATCCTGCCGATCTGGCGGCGGAAAAAAACAACCAGCTTTTATTTACGCATAACTCTCTCTTCACCGATTTATCCGCGGAAATGTTCGGTGCGAGTTTCAATCTATGGGGACTTCCTTTGGCTCTCGGTATCAATACCACCAATATCAGCGATATTGAGGTTAGGACAACTCCCGGTCCGGCCGAAGCAACCTTCAGTGCCCATTATTTCAACGGAAGTATTTCGACCGCTCATGAAATTGCGGGAAATCTCTATGCTGGTGTCACTTTCAAATACCTTTATGAAAACATGTACTCCGACGACGCCGAGGGATATGGATTCGATATCGGATTGACATATCAAAAATTGGTAGAAGGCCTTAATCTTGGCGCATCGGTTCGTAATTTGGGCTCGATGAATATACTCAGATCCGAATCGACGAAGCTGCCTGCGGATTTGCTGATCGGCGCTTCGTATAATTTCGCGATGCCGGATTCGAAATTTGATTTTACAGTTCTGACCGGACTCCAAAAGTACACTCTGGAAGATGGTTCTCATTTCCATATAGGAGGGGAAGCGGTATATAACAATATGTTCGCTCTCCGTGCAGGCTACGTCGGCGGATACGATTCGAAAAGCCTGACTACCGGGTTCGGAATTAAATGGATCGGTCTTAATCTCGACTATGCTTATGTGCCGGTTAAATACGGCCTCGGTGATTCGCATATTATTACATTCATCTATACATTTGAATAAATATGGAAGTTATAAAGTATTCTGACCCCTGGAAAGAAAAATGGGATGAATTTGTTCTTAGATCCAATAACGGAACCATGTTCCATCTCCAGAAATTCTTTGATTATCACAAACCCGGTAAATTCCAATTCGATCACCTCATTTTTTTGGAGGATAACAGCATTGCCGCACTGCTGCCGGGTAAATTGACCGGAACGGTTTACGAATCCCCGATCGGGGCCAGCTACGGATCTATCGTTACACCGGATGTGAAATTCGCGAAGGCGATCGAGATTATAACGGCACTTCTCAATTATGGAAAAGAAAACGGGATCACCGAGTTCGAATTGACCCCCGCACCTATGATTTATGAAACCCATCAGAATCAAAATCTTGAATTCGCTATAAGGTGGCTCGGGTTTGATTATAAGCTCCATTATATTTCAAGCGCGATAAAGCTTAACAGGGGCGACGATTATCTTCTCCGCTTCACGCCCACTACAAGACGAAACGTAAGAAAGACGTTCAAAATCACCGGAATGCGTGTTGAAATAAACGAACGTTATGATGAATTCTACCCTATCCTGGTCGAGAATAAAGCGCGACATGATACAAAACCGACACATAGCTACGAAGACCTGCTGCGTCTGAAGGAATTGCTCCCGGATAATCTCAAACTTTTTATGGTCTATCTCGGCGAAAAACCAATCGGCGGATCCCTCATGTTTTTCGCAAACAGGAATGTAGCGCTCTGTTTTTACAACATGATGCTTTATGATTATGCCGAATATAAACCGATGCACCGCATTATGTACGATGTGGTGAATTACTGCACACAACAGGGATATTCTTATGTCGATATCGGCGTATCCCAGGATACAAAAGCGGAAAATCCGATGACCCCGAGCATGAGCCTCATTGAATTCAAAGAGCAGTTCGACGCGAAGACGATTATGCGAAATACATTCCATATAAAACTGTAATTCCCGGTCAGCGATGAACGGGCGAATGAAAATCTGTCTTGCTTTTCTCGGCAACCCGCTGCACGATTCACGAATAACAAATCTTTCCTGCTCAATGAAAAAAGACGGCTGCGAAGTATCGGTTATCGGATTCGACTGGTTTATCGCACCCAGCAATTATTCCGCGGAAGGAATTAGGATATTTAAATTGCGCAAGGGAAGATTGAGTCTCTTCTTCTATCTCCGGTTTGCCCTCATTCTGATCAGGGAACTGCTGAAGTCCGATGCCGGATTATTTTTTGCCGAAGATCTCTATACACTCCCTTTTGTCGCTTCAGTCGCGAAACTTAAACGGAAAAAAATCTATTATAACAGCCGCGAGATTTATTCGTTTTTGGGAGGATTGAGCAAACGGCCCCTTCTCCAGCGTGCCGTAACATCGATCGAAAGGTTTTTCATTAAGAAAGTCGACCTGGTGATGACGACCGGCGAGATGGATTCCGTGTTCCTGGAAAAATTTTATAATCTCCGGAATACAATTGTTATAAGAAACATTCCTCTTTTTCAAATTCCGGCAGGTATACATGATTTCAGAAAGATGTTTGGCATTGCTGAAGATAAATTTATACTTCTTTACCAGGGGGTGTTGCTGAACGGGAGAGGCGTGCCTCTGATCATGAGGGCGATGGTAAAACTTCCCCAAACGGTTCTCGTGCTTCTTGGTGACGGTGAAAAGAAGGCTGCCTATCAAAAGCTTGCCGTGGAGCTGGGGATCACAGAGCGCATCATATTTGCCGGATCGATCGAACAGGAAGAATTGATAAAATATACAGCCGCGGCCGATTCCGGTCTGTCGCTTATAGAGAATATAAGTATCAGCTATTATCACGCATTACCCAATAAGTTGTTTGAGTATATAATGGCAGGACTCCCAGTTCTTGCCAGCAATTTACCCCAAATGAAGAAAATAATCGACGAGTTCGGAGTTGGTGAGGCAATCGACATCGAGGACGAGGAGAATATCGTTCGTACTCTGCAAAAGTGGATCGAAAGCCCGGAACTGTTGCAATATTACAGAATAAACTGCGCGATAGCCGCAAAAGAATTAAACTGGCAGAAAGAATATGAGCGAATTCGCGTAAAACTGCTGAATATAGGTACTTATGATTAAACAGAAAAGAATATTAATAGTACGTCCCGATAGGATTGGCGATGTTGTACTATCGACGCCTCTTCCCCGTGAGATAAAGAAAAAATATCCGGATAGCTATGTAGCACTATTGCTCCGAAACTACACACGGGGTGTCTATATCAACAATCCGTATATAGATAAAGTGATACTGATTGATGATAACGGTTATGCTCCCGGATCGTTAAAATGGTTTTTGAAAAAAAGAAGTGAGATCCGTCATGAAAGATTCACACATTCACTTACCTTGCTCCCGACTGAACGACTCAACTACTTATTATTCTTTTCCGGAATCCCTTATCGTGTGGGGGTAGGACATAAGTTTTATCAGTTCATTACTATGACTAAGTATGTCAACAGGAAGAAATATATACCGTTGAGACATGAAGCCGATTACTGTATGGATCTCGCGCGCAAAATCGGAATTGAAACCGCTGATCTGACGACTGAAATATTTCTCAGCGCGGAAGAATTGGAAAAGGTGAATAAAATCCGATCCGGTCTTCTCAGCGACCGGAAGTATTCCATCGGAATACATGCGACAAGCGGTAATTCGGCCCCGAATTGGAAGCCGGAAGAATACCGCGATCTCATCATGAAATTGAAAAGGAACAGCAGCATTCAGGTAGTAGTTACGGATAATGTTGTTCCCCTCGGATTGGCCGAGATAGAAGATGTTGTTTATCCCAATAAGGGGGCATCGCTGCGTGAATCGATTATAAACATCGCCGCGCTGAATTTGCTGATCTCTGCCAGCACGGGACCAATGCATCTGGCCGCGGCATTAAAAGTTAAAACGCTTTCGATGTTCTGCCCTTTGACGGCGTGTTCGCCAAAGCTTTGGGGACCAATCGGAAATGAGAACGGGATAATTATGCCTGAAGAAGGTTACTGCGGTTCGGTATGTCCGGGCGATCCGAAAAAATGTGTATTTGAGGGAGTCGGGGGAATCGATGCTGGAAAGGTTCTCGATCATTTGTACGTTTTCCTCAGGGAAAGCGAATAAATAACGGGGAAAATTTTCTATATTTGCACACAATTTTTGCCAGGCCCCGACCGGCAAGTTAATACCCAACCCCGTGAGGTCCGGAAGGAAGCAGCGGCAAGTATCTAACTTGGGTGGTTGGTGTGCTTGGCATTTTTATTCTTGTAATACTCCGCGATAAGTTTCGCCTTTGCTTTACCGACTATCTCGGCAAGCTTCGTCTCACCGGCTTTTTTAATCTCCCCGATACTTAATTTTGTAAGGAGCGTCTGCGCAATTTTTTCACCGATCCCTTTAATTTCAAGAAGTTCCGTTGTAATAGTCCTTTTACTTCTCCGTTCCCGGTGGAATGTAATCGCGAACCGGTGCGCCTCGTCTCTTATATGTTGCAGAAGCTTCAAACTCGATGAGGTTTTGGCGATTGTTTGCGGTTCAGGGTTACCGGGAAGAAAAACTTCCTCCAGTCGTTTTGCCAAACCGATTATCTCGTACTCTTTTAATCCGAGCGAGTCGAGTATTTCGATCGCGCTCGATAATTGCCCTTTTCCCCCGTCGACCATTATAAGATCCGGTAAAGGTTTCTTTTCTTCCAGGAGCCTGCTGTATCTCCGTTCAATTATTTCACGCATACTCGCGAAATCGTCCGGACCTTCTACCGTTTTTATTATGAATTTCCTGTAAAGGCTTTTTTTAGGTTTACCGTCAATGAATACGACGAGACTTGCTACGGCATCGGAACCTTGAATATTTGAATTATCGAAGCATTCGATGACACGGGGAAGTTTCGACAGGTTCAAATCGCGTTGCAGGGCCGCAAGAGCGTATGGAACATTCCCGTTTTTTTTCATCCGCTGAAGCTGAATCTCTTTCAGTTGGAGAATCGCGTTCTGGCGGCACATATTGAGCAGCGACATAGTATCGCTTTGCCGATGCGGTACCGTAAAGCGGCATTTCTTCAAAGCACGAGTATTTAGCCAGCCGATCAACGCTTTGGAATCATCCGGTTCAACGTCCAGAACTATTTCGCGCGGGACTTCAATAAATTCACCGTAGTAAAATTTGATTATCGATGAATAGAGAGAAGAAAGTTCTCCGTCTTCCCCGGATTGCAGGTTAAGCTGACGCCTTCCTACTAATTTACCTGAACGGATATTAAGAATAGAAGCGGCCGCGTCTTTTCCCTCCGTCGCCGCGCTGATTATGTCCCGGTCTTCCGGATCAATAGTTACAACTTTTTGTTTGGATGAATAAACCTGCAGCTGATCAATCCTGTCGCGCAGCTCGGCGGCTTTTTCAAATTCCAGGTTTACCGATGATACGCGCATTTGTTCTTTTAACTCATTAATCAACTCGTCAGTTCTGCCCCTTAAAACTTTTACGACTTGATTTACCATCCCGTTATAATGAGTCTGCGATACGAGGCCTTCACACGGTCCCTCGCATTTTTTGATATGGTAATCAAGGCAGACTTTGAACTTTCCCTTTTGAATGGTTTCTTCGGTCAAATCGAGACGGCAGCTTCTTATCCTGAAAATCTTATTGATGAGACGGAGCGAATTTTTCATGCTCTTCACTTCGGTATACGGTCCGAAATACTTCGATCCGTCCTTAATTACATTTCTGGTCGGAAAGATCTGGGGGTAAGGTTCATTGGTGATCCTGATGTAGGGGAACGATTTGTCGTCCTTGAGAAGGATATTATACCGCGGCTTTAGTTCCTTGATCAGATTGTTCTCGAGTACCAGCGCTTCAATTTCGTTATCAGTCACAATAAGCTGGAGATCCTCGATTTTTGAAACAAGAGCCGATGTTTTAATCGAATCGAAGTCCTTCTGGAAATAAGAACGGACCCTGCTCCTGAGGTTTATGGCTTTACCGATATATATCACTTTCTTCTTATCGTTAAGAAACTGGTAAATACCTGGCGCAGTCGGGAGGTTCCTTAATTTATCTTCAAGTTCCGGATTCATGTGTCGTTAGGGATTAGGGGTTAGGGATTGGGGATTAGTTTCTTTAATCAATTTATTTGTTTAATTCGTAATGAATTAATAATTCTATACTTCTCTTCCTTAGGAAATCTTTCGAGAAGTTTATACATAACTAAAACTACATTATGAGACTTTTGCCAAACTAATAAATCTTCGAATGATCTAATTTCGCTATTCATTGCCTCTCCCCCAATTTATATAGATCTAATCCCCAACCCCTAATAACCAACTAACCCCTAATAACTAATCCCTAATCCCTAAAACACATAATTCTTCGGTATAGCCACAATACCCGTTTCGGATACCGTGAATCTTTTACGGTCGCTTTCGGTATCGAAGCCGATCTCGGTTCCTTCCGGAATTAAAACGTTTTTATCGACTATTGCCCGCCTCAGCCTCGCGTGCCGCCCGATATTGCAGTTATCCATGATTATAGAATCGGTTACATAGCTGTAGCTGTTCACCCGCACATTGAAACCGATAATAGAACGTTCAACCAGACCTCCGGAAATGATAGTTCCGTCAGAGACAAGGGAATTAATCGCGCGGCCGACACGCTCTCCCTCATGTGAAACTGTTTTTGCGGGCGGGTATTGCTGCTGCTGCGTACGCAGCGGCCAGTCGGAATCGTAAAGATTGAAATGCGGACTAACATTGATCAGGTCCATACTCGCAGCATAATAACTGTCAATTGTTCCTACATCAATCCAATAGGGCTGGTCTTTCTTATTCTCGTCGATAAATTTGTAGGCCTGAACATGATAATTGTTTTTTATCATATAAGGAATAATATCCTTGCCGAAATCGTGACTTGTCATTTTATCGGCATCCATTTTGGCGAAGACTTCCTTCAGGGTTGGGACATTAAAAACATAGACACCCATATTAACAAATGAAGCCTCCGGTTTATCTGGAATGCTCGGCGGGTTTTTCGGTTTCTCGATGAATGACGTTACTCGATAGTCCGGGTCTACCTGGACGACGCCGAACCGGTTTGCCTGGAATTTAGGGACTTCGATAGCCGATAGGGAAAGATGCGCCTTTTTTTCTATATGGTACTGGATCATCTTCAAATAATCCATTTTGTAGATATGATCGCCCGATAAAATCAGAAGCCACTCGAAATTTTCGTCCTCAATCAGGTTAAAATTCTGGTGAATCGCGTTTGCTGTTCCAAGATACCAGTTGTTGCTGGTTTTAAACTGCGGCGGAATAGAGTATATAAATTCTCTCAATTCCGGATTGAATATATTCCATGCCTCATAAAGGTGCCTGTTCAGGGAATCGGACTTATATTGTGTGAGTACGAAAATTTTTCTGAAACCGGAATTAAGGCAATTTGAAAGGGCAAAATCGATGATTCTGTATTTACCGCCGAACGGAACCGAAGGCTTAGTTCTGAATTTTGTCAACGGGAATAGCCGCTCACCCTGACCGCCGGCGAGAACCATCGTTAAAGTTTTTCTGAGTATCGTTGAACCCGTATATGCCATAAGTGTCCTATTGGTCTTCCTTAAAATATATCTAATTAATAATTGATTGGCAATCAAAGAAATTATTAACTTTGAGATAAGATCATACATTAACACCATAGTTTTTCTTTGCCATATTTTAATCGTCGAAATCGCATCCTTTTTTGGAGCTTATTAATTCTTTTTTTCCTTGCAGGCCTTCTCCTGGCTGGCATCTGGGTGTTCAATAAAATATCCGCCGGCCGGTACATGGCAATGGCCGGAATGCGGGAGGAGTTTAACCAGAAGGCCATGGAAGCTTATAATCCGGCAAGCCAGAGATCAATCGATGTTAAACACTACAGGATAATGATCAACCTGCTTCCCGGGCAGAAAAAAATCGAAGGGGATGTAACAATCTCAATGTCGATCCACGACCACAGGTCTGAAAGAATCGAACTTAATTTTTACGATAACCTGGATATCTCAAGAATTGAATTCAACGGAATTCCGGTCAAATATGAAAGACATCAAAAGGTATTATCGGTGATTAAACCGGATCTGGAAATCGATTCGGCGGATATAAGAATAGTTTATTCGGGAACTCCTAAAAGTCTGGGTTTCGGATCATTTCAGTTCGGCGAAATCGACGGCAACTCATATGTTTACACATTGAGTGAGCCCGTGTTCGCTTCGACCTGGTTTCCATGTGTTGATCTTCCCGACGACAAGGCACTGACGGATCTCTATATCACGAATGATTCTTCCGATGTTTCGATCTCAAACGGTAAATTAATAGGGATAACGACGGATAACAAGAGGAGGACTTATCACTGGAAGACCTTCTACCCGATCTCCACATACCTTATTGCGCTTTATTCGGCAAATTATAAATCCTTCACACAAAAATATTATTCCATCTCACGCGATTCATTGAGTCTCTGTTATTACGCGCTGCCTAAAGAATTCGATGATGCCAAACGCGACTTTGAGGATCACCCGAAATATCTGAAAGTATTCGAAGAACTCTTTGGTCCTTATCCGTTTCTGAAGGAAAAGTATTCGGTCGCGGAGTTCTGGTGGCAGTCGGGCGCCATGGAGAATCAGACAATGACAGGGATTGGCTCTAAATTTATAACCGGTAAAAAGTTTTTCAGCGATATGCTTATTCATGAACTTGCACATCACTGGTGGGGCGACGCGGTTGGACTGAAATCATGGAAAGATATCTGGCTGAATGAGGGATTTGCTACGTACTCCGAGGCGCTCTATTGGGAGAAGACCGCAGGTTTCGGCGCGCTTCAATCGACTCTCCGCTCTAAACGCGGAACGTTCGAACGTGGGACACTCTATAATCCAGGCGACTATTTGTTCGGTTCACTGGTTTACGACAAGGGGGCGTGGGTGCTCCATATGCTCAGAAAAGAGGTCGGTGATAAAATATTCTTCAAAATCCTGAAGGGATACGTGAAATTGTACAGTTATTCCAACGCCTCAACGGCCGATTTCAAGAATTTATGCGAAAAAATCGCTGGAAAAAATCTATACGACTTTTTTAATCAATGGGTATATAAAGGGGAGGGGATAATTGAACTCCGGTACGGATGGCTGGTCTCTAAAACGGGAGATAATTTTTCGACTAAAGTAAAAATAAAACAGTTACAAAAGGGCTATGATATTTATAAATTTCCGGTTGACATAAAATTGATTTTTGAAGATTCTAAAGATTCGACTATGACGACCGGCTATGTGAATGAAAAAGAGAAGGAGATCACTTTAATCTCGAAGAAAAAACCGGTGAAAGTTGAGCTCGATCCCGAGGGCTGGCTGCTGGCAAAAATTGAATCCCAATAAAACCGATTGGCCGAATTTGAAGAAAACCTATTATTTTATATCGGATATTCATCTTGGACTCTATCCTCCCCGGAAAGAACGGGAGAGGGAGAAACTTTTAACCGGGTTCCTCGATTATGCCGTCGATAAATGCGACGAGCTCTTTATTGTCGGCGATCTGTTTGACTATTGGTTCGAGTATAAACGCGTGGTTCAAAAAGGATTCATCCGAACCTTTTCGGCGCTGGTAAAATTCCGCGAAGCAGGTAAGAAAATCCATTATATTATCGGTAATCACGATTTTCTTCATCGGGATTTTTTTGAATCCGAACTTGGTGTGGTGTTATACCGGGATCCGGTCGATATCTCCCTGAACGGGAAGAGGTTTTTTATCGGCCACGGCGACGGCCTGGTAAAGAACGACCTCGGATATAAAATATTGAAAAAAATATTGCGCAATAAAGCGCTGCAGGGAATTTATTCGATGGTTCATCCGGATCTGGGGATAAGAATCGCGAGCAAGACGAGTCAAACAAGCCGTAATTATACTTCGAATAAACATTACGGACAAATCGACGGTCTGTTTGAAGCCGCAAAACTTAAAATCGATGCCGGGTTCGATTTTGTGATATTCGGTCATTCGCACGTAAGAGCGTTCGAAAAATATTCAAATGGTTTTTATATTAATCTGGGCACATGGCTTGATAAACCTTGTTTTGGAAAATACACGGATTCATTTGAGATAATCGAGTGGGAGTCAGATGGAGAATAAGAGATCACAGCAGGCGAAGAGAAAAAACAATAATCCGAAAAGAAAAAGATTAAAATATGTGCTTATTGGCGGAAGTGTGATTCTTTTAGCCGCGATATTCCTTTTTTTTCAATATGTGATAGAGGGACTCCCTTCACTTGAGGAGCTGGAAAATCCGCGGCAGCAGCTCGCCAGCAATGTATGGAGCAAGGACCTGCAGCTTATAGGCCAGTTCTATAAAGAAAACAGGGTTGAGGTAAGTATCGACAGTATTCCCAAAAGCGTAGTTAACGCTTTGATAGCTACGGAAGATAAGAGTTTTTATCATCACTGGGGTGTCGATCTTCAGCGGCTGATTAAAGCGATGCTGAAAAATATCTTTCTCTTTAAACGGGAGGGGGCAAGCACAATTACCCAGCAACTCGCGAAAAATCTCTACTCGCTCAAGCTGCATCGTGAATCCAAATTCGATACGATGGTAAGAAAAATCAGGGAGTGGATCACGGCAATCCAGATTGAAAAGACCTATACCAAAAGGGAAATACTGGAAATGTATTTCAATATTTCATGGTTCGGACATGGAGCGTACGGGATTTCTACCGCATCCAGGATTTACTTCGATAAAAACGTGAAGGACCTTACGGTTGCCGACGCCGGAGTGCTTGTAGCGCTTCTTAAATCGGCGGTAGTATATGATCCGTTTAATAAATACGATAATGCTATGCGCCGGCGGAATCTTGTGTTGCAGAACATGGTTGATGAAGATTTTCTTAGCGAAGCCGACTTTAACAGATTGAAGTTCGAACCGATTAAACTATCTTACAAGAAGGTGGATGAGGGGGTCAGAGGCACAATGGCTCCTCATTTCCTTGAATATGTCCGTCAGCAGATGGAAAAAATCTGCGCCAAACATGGTTACGATCTTTATCAGGAAGGGCTTAATATTTATACCACGCTCGACAGCCGCATGCAGAAGATTGCGAACAACGCGGCCCAGGTTCACCTTACTGATTTTCAGAAACAATTCGACAGGCATTGGTCGTGGGATAAATTTTCTTCAATCCTTCAGGATTTGATCGACAAAGCAATAAAGAATACTAGGGAATATAAAATCGCGGCAAATGAACAGGCGAGACGGTTAGTGACCGACCGGCTAATGCAGGATAAAAGTTTCATCGATTCTGTTAAACAGAACGGGCAACGGATTGAGGTCGGTTTTGTCTGCCTCGATTCCAAGAATGGTGAAATAAAAGCTATGATTGGGGGACGCGATTCTAAATTTTCATATGGACTGAATCATGTTACCCAGATAAAGCGGCAGCCGGGATCGTCATTTAAACCATTTGTTTATTCCGTTGCGATTAATAACGGACTCTACCCGGCATATCCGATAATTGACACGCCGTTCAACTATAACGGTTGGAGTCCTCAAAATTTCGACGGCAGTACCGGCGGCTGGACTACATTAAGATGGGCTCTTGCGGAATCAATAAATATCGTTGCCGCCCGGTTAATAGTTGAGGGTCATGCCGGTTTACCGGATATCGGAAGACTTGCCGAGAAAATGGGAATTAAGAGCAAACTCGATTTATATCCTTCAATTGCCCTGGGTACCTCCGTAGTTTCACCGCTGGAATTGACAACTGCGTACGCAACATTTGCCAATAAGGGAGTTTATAATGAGCCGATCTCCATTTTAAAGATTGAAGATAAGGACGGCGTTCTGCTCGAGAATTTTACTTCATCGGCGAGTGAAGCGATCCCGGAAGAAACAAATTATATAATTACCGATATGCTTAAGACTGCTATCAATGAAGGAACGGGTGCCGCGGCGCGGGGCCGGTTCAATTGCAAAATGCCCGCGGCGGGCAAAACCGGAACCACTCAGGAATATGCCGATGCATGGTACGAAGGATATACTCCTTTGATAACTGCAGGTGTGTGGGTTGGTTTTGATGATCACCGGGTATCGTTCACGGGTGATTACGGTCAGGGCGCGAGAGCGGCTCTTCCGATATGGGCGATTTTTATGCATGATGTTTACGAGCAGTTAAAATTACCGCAGGAGGATTTTACACCGCCTGCCAGCGGAAACGTGATTTCAGTCAGATTCTGCAGAGAGTCGATCTTTGAAAACGGGAATCCGAAACTTTATTCTCCCGATTGCCGCTCTGGTGCGGTGATAGATATAATCAATAAAAAGGATTTCGCAGGGATGGGCAATTACGACGCGTTCAGCGATACGAGTACGATGTTCACTCCGCGATATAAAGAGGAAGGGACAAAAAAGAATCGTTGATTTTGTAAAAGAATCGATTCTTGACTATCTTTAAAGAAT
>Ga0182021_10000332_pt1 | contig 48808 bp, 57 predicted proteins | sample 612E3MmetaG_FD_120493 | JGI IMG/M metagenome (GOLD analysis project Ga0182021, IMG submission 120493) | Permafrost microbial communities from Stordalen Mire, Sweden - 612E3M metaG (Illumina Assembly) | ecosystem: Environmental > Terrestrial > Soil > Wetlands > Permafrost | place: Sweden... | reverse complement strand
TATCATCTGGGACTCCAGTTGTCTTTGAAGAAAGTGCGCACTCTGAAGGAAAAGTATGATGACCAATTGGAGTACTGAGACAAGAGAAATCCTAGGATCAGGGTTCAAATCCCTGTGACCCCATTTTTTATTATTTATTTTAAATATTACTTTTGAACTTCTCGGTGATACATTTGCAAAAGATCAAGGATATTATCATGATAGAAGGAAGAGGCTTTGATTCTAATATCTATGTATTTGAAGATGTCATTGTAGATACCGGAACCGGACAAAACATGAATTACATACTTAGTTCTCTTAAAAATGCTGAATACGATCCACATGAACTCTCACTCATCGTGAACACCCATAATCATTACGATCACGTTGGAGGCAACGCTTATCTCGATTTGAAGGTGGCTATGCACCAAGAAGATGCTAAAGCACTCGAAGAAGGCGATGAACAAGCTACTGCTGCATGCATGTTTGGAAAATCCTTGGACAATATGAAAGTGGATGTCAAACTTCAAGAAAGCGATAAGATCCATGATTTTGAAGTTCTACACACTCCAGGACACACACCCGGAGGAATCTGTCTATATAATGGAGAAACTCTCATTTCGGGGGACACTGTTTTTGCAGATGGTGGTTTTGGAAGGGTAGATTTGGGTGGAAATATGGATTCAATGAGAAAATCCTTAAAACGATTGAGTGAACTTGAAATTGATTATTTACTCCCGGGACATGGACCCTGTACTTCTGAAGGTTCAAAGCACGTGAAAATGGCTTATGAAATTGCAAAACAATTTTAATTAAATATGGAATTTTAATAAAAAAGAAAAAATAATAAAAAAAGCTTTTTTTTAATTTTCGTGGAAAAAAATAGAGAAATTGATTTCTATTTTTTCTCTATGTCGCCTACCTCTGATGTCATAAAGTCTTTAATATCCCGGATGCTGTTGAGTAACTGGGCAGGGAATACTATGGTTGAATTCTTCTCTGCAGCAATGTTGCTGAGAACCTGCATTATACGTAACTGGAGAGCCACTGGATGTTCTGTTATAATGTCTGCTGCATCTCCTAATTTACCTGCAGCTAGATATTCACCTTCAGCGGATATGATTTTAGCTCTTTTCTCCCTTTCAGCTTCGGCCTGAAGGGCGATAGCTCTCTGCATACTGTCAGGTAATTTAATATCTTTTATTTCCACTGTAGTGACTTTTATACCCCAGGGTTCACTGTGTGTGTCTATAATTTCCTGCATGCTTTGGTTTAATTTCTGTGTTTCGGATAATATTTCATCGAGGGCATATTTTCCTACTACACTTCTCAATGTGGTCTGAGCAATCTGATTAACCGCCCGATTATAGTTTTCAATTTCCACTACAGCTTTATAAGCATCCGTCACTTTGAAATAGGCTACTGCAGCCACGTCAATAGTCACGTTATCTTGAGTTATGATTTTTTGAGCGGGTATGGGCATGGTTACAATCCTTAGTGATGGTTTTACCATTCTATCCACTAATGGGATTATCAGACGAAGACCCGGTTCTTTGATTCCGATAACTTTTCCCAATCTAAAAACTACTCCTCTCTCATATTGATTTACTATACGTATGGAAAGGCCTAAAATAATTAATATTATAATACCAATAAAGGTAAGCGTCACGTAATCTACCATTTTTTTCAACCTCCAATTATATTATCATTAACTAATATTATAAAGAAACTCATATTAAATTTTAACTAAGAATATCATAAAAAGAGAGGAAGTAAATAAAAAAATAATTTGCATAAAAGTGTTAGTTAAGTTTGGAAGCTTAAAATATCTGAAAGTGGGTGAATGAAATTATTATTGGTGTAATGGCTGATAGTCACGATAACTTAGAGTCGATAGAAAAAGCTGTAAAGGTTTTCAATCAGGAACAAGTAGATTTAGTATTACATGCGGGGGATTTGATTTCTCCTTTCACAGCGCAGATCTTCCAAAACCTTGAATCTCAATTTTTAGCAGTATTTGGAAATAATGATGGAGAAAGGCATGGCTTGCGTCGGGCTTATAAGAATTTATGTTATTTAGAGGATTTTAAAGAATTTGAGTTTGGAAATAGGCTAATAGCACTTATGCACGGTTCTAATCAGACTATAGTGGAAGCTATATCCTGCAGCGGAAAATATGAAGTATTGGTGAGAGGTCACACCCACAAAGTAGAAATTATAGAAGGAGAAACTCTCGTTATAAATCCTGGAGAAACTTGTGGATACTTATCAGGTAACCAAACTGTAGTTCTAATGGATTCTGATGATTTAAATTATCAAGTGATTAATCTTTAGCTTCAGCTAAGGTTAGTTAAAAAAACCAATAAATTTTAAATTCTTTAAAAATCTTATAATTGACATTCACACTTTATAATTTATAACCATAAAAAATTAAAACTTTTTTAGTGGATTGTAATGAGATACCACACTTGGATCTTCTTGGCAATAGGAATTGGAATTCTAGCCTTACTAGTTATATTCATAGGTCCCGCCAAAATAGAGCAAGCCCTTGTAATTGCTAACCCATTGTATGTAATCATAGCATTAGCAATACAATTTGTATTATACGCTCTCTGGACTGAGCGATGGTCGATAAATATTCATGCTGTAGGAATATCCATTAAAAAAAGGTCTCTTTTACCCATGCTTCTAGTGGGTATGGCTATAAATAATATAACACCTAGCGCTAGGGGTGGAGGAGAACCTATTAGAGCCTACATATTAAGTAAATTTTCACAATCCCCTATGGAGAATGCTTTTGCTTCAGTGATAGCAGATAGGGGTTTAGACATATTTCCCCTTTTTTTTCTAGCTATAATAACCATAATTTCGGCTGTTTTATATTTGAAATTATCTTTTATTCTGATTTTTACTTTAATCATCTCTCTGATTATATTAATAATATTGTTTTTAATTGGTCTTTACATGTCTATCAACCAGAAACTGGGGGAAAGGGTTACTAAATGGATTGTATCTGTTGTTAAAAGATTTTCAAAAAAAGAACATAGTAAACTAGAAAAAAATGCCCTTAATGCTTTAAATGGATTTCAAAGTAGCATCCGATCTCTATTGAAAAATAAGAATGTGCTTTTATATGCTCTTCCATTATCTTTTTTAATCTGGTTTATTGAGATAATAAGACTTTATATAATCTTTTTAGCATTCAATACACAGGTCTCTTTATTAGTAATTGCATCGGTATTTGTAATCGCTGCTATGATTGCATTCATACCACTGTTACCCGGAGGATTAGGAGCAGTGGATGGAATGATGATTATTTTATTTTCCATAGCAGGTGTACCTCCATCTATAAGCGCCGCTGCTACAATTATTGAAAGACTAATATCATTCTGGATGACTTCATTCATAGGTGTGGCTTTGATACCTTACTACGGATCAGAGGTGCTTGATAGACTAACCGACAAATTTTGACGAATAAAAAAAATTATATAAATTAATAAAGCTCTTTTAAACATCCACATGTATTTAGTGATTTAAAAGTAAAATTATTCCTTCAAAAAGAATTTTTTGATGGACTAAAAAAAACATGAGAATAATTTATAAAAATATAAAAAGGATCTAAAATCTATATTTCATAGAGTTTATTTATCCAATAAACAATAGCTCATTGAGAGATATTGAGTCATTGCTAATAGCATTCTAAATCAGCTATTTGTAATGGATGAAAGATATTCAAAATAAGTAGGAGAATGTGATAAAATGGAGATAAATGGTGTAGAAATAGAAGATAATTTTGCAGAAGCATTCGGTATACAGGTATCCCGGTTACTTATAACTGCTGCCACCAAAAAACTGGCGAAAGTAGCTGCAGTTGAAGCAACTGGTTACGGAACTTCAGTTATTGGCTGTCCAGCTGAAGCAGGGATAGATGCCTACGTGGCTCCAGATAAAACCCCTGATGGAAGGCCTGGTTATGTAATCATGATTTGTAATATGGACAAGAAAAAACTGGATCATGAATTATTAGAGCGTGTTGGAATGTGTATACTAACTGCAGCTACTACGGCCGTCTTTGATTGGATGGAAGAGCCAGATGAAAAATTTAAAACTGGCCAAAAACTCAAATTTTTCGGAGATGGCTACGAGCAGAAGTTGGAAATAGATGGAAGGACTATTCATTCTATTCCCCTTATGTCAGGAGATTTTTTAGTAGAAGCTGAACTAGGTGTAAAGTCTGGAGTAGCTGGGGGTAATTTCTTTATTCTAGCTGAAAACCAGCCTGCAGGGCTTTTAGCAGCTGATGCTGCGGTTGACGCGATCGAATCTGTACCTGGAGCCATAACACCTTTCCCTGGTGGAATAGTTGCATCTGGTTCTAAGGTAGGCTCAAATAAATACAAATTCTTAGGTGCTTCTACGAACGAAAAAATGTGTGTCACCCTCAAAGAAGTAGAAGGATGCCAAATACCTGAGAAGGTTAAAGGAATTTATGAAATTGTAATCGATGGTGTGGATGAAGCCACAGTTAAAGCAGCTATGAAAGCCGGAATTAAAGCGGCAGTTACAGTTAATGGCGTAATACAAATCAGTGCCGGTAACTTTGGCGGAAATCTTGGTGCCTATAAGTTAAATCTACAGGAATTGTTCTAGGACTTTACGTCCTAATTTTTTTTTATTCAATACAGATTTTTTCTGAAGTTTCGCTTTCAATGATGTTCCAGATTTCATCTTCCTCTAGATTAACTCCTATAAGCATCCCTGATTTATCTAGGGCTTCCTCTATCTTCTTAATGGTTTTAAAGTCTCCTGCAGATACGGTGTGTGAATGTATATTCCTTGAAATTACAGAAAGGGCTTTAAGAGATCTTTGAGATTCAGGCTTCTGATATTCTCTTTCACAATTTTTAAGATCTTCATCATTCCTTAAATAAAGCTGCCTAGTTACAACCTGCCTTACTCCTGGAAGATAATGTTTGGAATCCAGTATACGTCCTCCATTTCTTATAACAACTCTTTTATCATCAGTCTGACCAGGCTTGTGTCTTAAAAACATTTCACTGACCCTTCCATATTCCTTAATTTTCTTATATATCTCGTCATGTGTCAGGTTAACGCCTAAAAGAAAACCTTTATTATTTAATTCCTTCTCTATTTTATCAAGAGTGCCAGTGTCAGGAGCTGAAATTCGGTGTGAATGAACGCCAGCACCTGATAAATTATATAATCTTTCAAGAGACTCCATTCTCTTGCTATCCTCTTCCAGACGAGATAAAAATCTTTCCATTTCTTCCGCTTCAGATAAACCAATTTTCCTGTGCAGAGGTTCATTGAATCCGGGTAAGTAATATTCAATATCCTCTAATGTACCGCCATGTTTTAAGATGATTTCTGCTTCTTCACGTATATCTGCTACACCATGAGTTTCAGTGATTTTGATCTCTGGTTTAATAACTACTTCTACTAATCGCCCGTATTTACGAGCAACCTCTCTTAGTTCATCTTCATTAAGATTCACACCTAATAAAAGTCCTTCTTGTTTAAGTTCATTCGCCACATCATCTAATGCTTCTTTACTAGGTCCTGAAATCCAATGCGAATGAATCCCGCTTACTGACTCATATATCCGTCCTAAAGATTTTTTACGAGAAGGCTCACGCTCCAAACTATTTAAAAATCTATTAAGCTGGTCTTCATTGGATATTTCTATTTTTCTAACTAAAGGTTCTTTAAATTCGGGTAAATGATATTCTATATCCTCCAAAGTGCAGTCATGTTTAAAAATGATCTCCGCTTCTCTTTTTATATCATCAACACCATGCATTTCAGTGATCTTCATGATGGTGGGCTGAACAGCTGCAAAATAAATATCTTCTGCTCCGCTAGCCTCGGGGGATATAACTTTATCCGCACCTGAACGATAAAGTCTTTTTACGTTTACTTTTTTACTAGCTCTGGTGACTATCCATACGTCAGAGCGTATTTCCCGAGCAGTTAGAGTTATGAATAAATTATCCACATCGTCGCCAGTCGTTATTATAACTGCCCTGGCTCTTTCGATTCCAGCGTCTCTCATTACACTTTCATCGGTGGCATCACCGGGAATGGCCAGGACTTTTGGATCCTCCCACAGCTCCTTTTCAATAATATTTCTATCTTTTTCTATTATTATTGCTGTTTGATTCCTTTTTAACAAGTCTTCATGAACAGCACTTCCAACTCTTCCATATCCACATAATAGAAAATGATTTTTAGTTCCTGCAATCTTTCTTCTTTGTCTAGCACCAGTTGTTATCTCTTCTACTGCCATTATACTCACCGTTATTACCAAGATAAATGCATAAGCCAATAAACCAACACCACTAACTACTAAAGTGATAACAAAAATTTTTTGTACTGGAGTTATTGGAACTATATCACCAAATCCCACTGTTGCTATGGTGGTAATGGTGAAATAAATTGAATTTATATCATTAAGATTCATTATGTAATGGGATCCAATGAAACCATAGGCTATGAGGATTAACACACCAATTAAAGCGTATTTTACAAACGAAGAAGGAATAGGAGTAATATCGTCAGGTATAGGGAAAGCAATTGAGGGAACTATGGCCACGGGATCACCGTATATTTTAAATTCAATCCTTACGAACGTCTTAATTTAAAAATAAAATTAGAACGTTCATCAAATTAAGTTATAATTAAATATCATCTCTTTTTTAATATAAATTATTTCTGGACATAATATGTTATTTTAAACATTAATCCTCGCTATCTTTTATTAATAGATTTTATTGTCTAATTAATTATTTTTTCGTTAAGTTCTTTAAATCTATCGATTATTAGGTTCCAAACGCTATTAATTTAACTTTGAAAAGCTATGTTTACTTTACAGAATTTACATACAAACATTCTTTGATAACCCGGTGAAATCTAAGAAAAATTTGATGTTTTTTTTATTTAAGTTCATTTAAAATTTGTTGAGCCTTATTTTTCACAGCAATTTTCAATTCATATACTAGTTGTGCTGCTTCAGTTTTATTCAACATTGCACTTACCATATCTAAAACTTCTGCCCAGTTAGCATCGTCTTTAATCTCTTCCCGGCTATTTTCTTCAACTTCTTCCCAATTATCCATGTTTTTAATACCTCCTTTTTAGATAAAAAATAATATAAGTGTATTATAAATTATAATTTGGTGATTATTATGACTCCCAAGGATATGATGGTAGTTGATGCCAATACCGAAGCATTAGGAATTCCTAGAGCATCACTCATGGAAAACGCAGGTCATTGTTTGACAGAGATATTATCAAGGATTTCAAAACCATGTAAAATATCTATTTATGCAGGCACCGGTGGAAATGGTGGTGATGGCTTCGTAGCTGCCCGATACCTTCTAAACAAAGGATTTGAAGTGGATATATATCTCCTTGCACATCCCTCACAGATAAAGTCCAGGGAATCCCGGAAGAATTGGGAGGTACTTCAAAAAATCAATGTAGGTTTAAATAAACTTAAAATCAATGTGTTGGAAGATTCGTCGGATCTCCAAATCACAGATTCAGAAGTGGTATTAGACGCGATTCTGGGCACTGGAGTGAAAGGAAATCTCAGAGAACCCATATCTAGTGCTGTTGATGTAATTAATAATACAATTGCTATTAAAGTGGCTGTTGATGTTCCTACCGGTTTGGATCCTCTCACAGGTAAGGTTTTTGATAAAGCTGTAAAGGCAGATAACACTATAACTTTTCATAGGATTAAATCAGGACTTAAAGAGGCTAAAAAGGAATATGTGGGTAATATTCATTTATGTGATATTGGAATTCCGAATGAAGCTGAAATATTCACTGGTCCTGGAGATCTTCTACGATATAATAATAGGAATGAAGGGTCTCATAAGGGGCAGAATGGTAAAGTACTTGTTATTGGTGGAAATAGCGATTATTCCGGTGCTCCAGCAATTGCAGCATTATCATCCTTGAAATCTGGTGTTGATCTGGCAATAGTGGCAGTTCCTTCAAATGTGAGTAATATTATAAAATCTTATTCACCAGATTTGATCGTTAAAAATTTATCTAAAGACTTTATAACACCCCACGATGTTGATAAAATATTAGAATTATCTAAAAATGTCGATTCTCTTGTAATAGGCTGTGGTATGGGACTAGAAGATGAAACTGGTACTGCATTAAACCATCTACTAGATAGAATCAGAAAACCGATGGTTATAGATGCTGATGCACTTAAACTCCTTGATTTAGATTTAATAGAAAAATTAGGAAATAATATTATTCTAACGCCACATGCAACGGAATTTAAAGAATTATTCGGCATTAAGGTTCCAGAAGAACTTGAAGATAAAATACAAACCATTTTAAAAGCATCAGCAAGTTGTGACTCTACAGTTCTGGTGAAGGGTGTAGTGGATATAATTGCAAGCAATGATAAATTTAGACTCAATTTCACAGGGAATCCGGGGATGACGGTAGGTGGAACCGGCGACTGTCTGGCAGGTTTGGTGGGAGGATTATTGGCTCAGGGTCTTGATGGTTATGAAGCAGCATTTTTAGGGGCTTATATTAATGGAAAGGCGGGGGACCTGGCTGCTTTGAAATATAATTATAATTTCACTGCCACTGAACTATTAAATTTCATTTATACTTCATTCAAATAAAAATTAAAAAAAGCTAATAAATACTTATTTTCAAATTAAAGGGAGATAATAATTTGAAAGAAATTAAAAAAAGTATCCCGGAAAAAGGAGCTTCTATTCAAAAAGATATGGAAACTTATGCTATAATCCCTTATTTTCCCGGGGGCATGGTTGATCCTAAAAATTTACGGAAAATAGCAGATTTAGCAGAAAAATATAACATTAAAATCATTAAAACCACATCAGAGGGTAGAATATCGCTCTATGGTATTAAAGAAGTGGATTTAGATAGTATATGGAATGAATTGGGATTGAAACCCGGTGGACATATTGGCAAATGCGTAAGACCTGCTAAATGTTGTATAGGCAATATATATTGTAAGAGTGGAATGCAAAATACTGTGGAAATGAGCCACAGAATTGATAAACTTTATTGTGGAATTCAAACACCCCGTAAATTAAAAATAGCCATTTCAGGATGTCAGAACTCATGTGGTGAATCATCTGTTCGAGATATTGGACTGATTGGAACAGGTAAAGGTTGGAAGTTACTGGTGGGAGGAAACTGTGGTGTAAAACCTAGGATTGGTAGTCTATTGGCTAAAAATCTTCCTGATGATGAATTGATTAGAATAATTGGTAAAATAATAAATTATTACAGAGATCAAGACATTGACAAACGTATGGGTGTATTTATAGAGGAAATTGGATTCGAAAAATTCTCGCAAAATATTTTAGAATAAAATACTAGTTTTATTCAGTGAAATTTTTTTGAAGACTCATCATTAGTTCTATTTATTAATTATTAAAAAAAAATTAATCCTAAGATTTAGAGAATATTTGGGCTGATATAATCAGTCTCCAAATTTAATAAATTTCTTAGGCTCGAAATTAGTTTTCATGTTCCAGAAATAAGCATCTCCTTTTGTAATGCGGAAGATTATGAGTCCTAGGTGGTCAAAGGTCATGCCAAATTCTTTAAGGAATGGTCTATCTTTTAAAACTTTCTTTTTAAGTTCTTGATCGTTTAAGAACTCTACTTCGCCTGCAACTCTCATCATGGTTCCTGATGCTTCGCCTGGTTGCCAGAAACATGCTTCTACCTTCCGATTTGCCTGTAGCTGGCCATACATATCTTTCATATCCCCGATTTGGAAATAAAACCCTTTATCATCGGCAAACCAGAATCCAAGTGCCCTTACTCTAGGCTGATCTCCATCCATTGTTGCTAAATAGCAAACAGGTGTTTCATTGGCAAATTTTATACAGTCTTTAAAATCCATTTATAATACACCTCAATATATGAATTATTTTATAATTTTAATATGTATTTTTTTCTTAATAAAAACCTAACACTTTGGCTATGATCAAAATTCCAAATCCGATTATTCCTCCAAATCCTGCAATTAATACAGTTAGTATATTAATGGGTATCTTGAAGAATGGTAATAAATTGAATAGAAACAGGAGTATAAGACCTAAGAATGCGTGGACTCCAATGTAGAGAACTATTTTTCCTATTCCGTATAGTATTCTGAAACCAAATATAGCTAGGATTATTAACAGTATTCCGATTATAATGATGGTGGTTAAATCCATAGTATTATCGTCAATTCTTTAAATATAGTTTAATCCTTTTTGCACACGTTTTGGTAGCAAGCTGCTTGTATACCATAGTTTTTTACCATTCCAACTATTTCGCGCTGATCGGTTTCTTTATCTTCAAATGATACGGCTTGTTCCTGGTAGAGACTGAAGGGAGATTTCCTGCCTAAAATCCTTAAATTACCTTTATGTAATCTTATTCTTACTATACCTGAGACTCGTTTCTGCATATTATCAATTAGACAATCAAGGTCTTCACGTAAGGGTTCATGCCATAAACCATTGTAAATTAACTCTGAATAAGTTTGAGAAGTGTTTTCAGCGAATTTCAACTCTTCCCTGGTGAGTACAATTTGTTCTAAGGCTTTATGGGCGGTTATTATCAGAACAGCGCCGGGTGTTTCGTAATTTTCCCTTGATTTGAGGCCTATGATACGATCCTCAATTATATCGATTCTCCCGATTCCATGCAATCCACCGATTCGGTTGCATTCTTTTATTATATCCACAGGATCTAATTTTTTTCCATCCAAGGCTACGGGAATTCCTTCTTCAAATCTTATTTCAAGTATTTGGGCTTCATCCGGTGCATTACTGCTCGAGCGAGTCCAGTTGAATGCTTCTTCCGGCATTTCCACCATAGGATCCTCGAGTATATCTCCTTCAATGGATCTACCCCAGATATTTTCATCTATACTATAAAGCTCGAAAATGGGTAGAGGTATACTATGAGATTTTGCGTATTCTATTTCTGCACTTCGAGTGAGGTTTAAATCTCTTACAGGTGCTATTATCTGGCAACTTGATCTGGATCGGATGGTGGATTCAAATCGGAATTGATCATTACCTTTACCCGTGCATCCATGGGATATAGCTATTGCATCCTCTTTTTTGGCTAGTTCAACGATTTTCATAGCTATCAGAGGTCTTGCTAGGGCTGTGCTTAAGGGGTATCCTTCATAAGTTGCGTTGGCTTTTATAGCTTTAAATATGTAATCTGTGGCAAATTCGTCCTTAGCATCGATGGTGTAGTGTTTTGAAACACCGATTTTATGTGCAACTTGACTAGATCTTTTTACTTCTTTTTCTGGTTGTCCGACGTCCACACAGGCTGTAATAACTTCCATATTATATTTTTCTTGAAGTAGTTTGATACATACTGATGTGTCGAGTCCACTGCTGAATGCTAGAATCACCTTTTCCATGTTCTTCATCATCCTTAATTATTTTATAATATTAATTAATTCTAAAAATATGAAATAGTTTTTTTTATACTCTTATAGAATAATCTTTAGAATAAATATAATATACACTAATTTATTAATCCTCAATTTAAACTTGGTGGATTTATGGTCACAGAATTAAACATAAGAATAATATCTCCTGAGACGGCTGGAAACATCCGTAAAAATCAGATTTTAATAGAGCACATCCCTGATGGTGATTTGAATTATAGAATACTAGAAATTGCTTTGAAAGGAACACCAATAATCAAAATGGGGGATGGTTATCCTAGAGTAATGTTAACTGCTGGAATCCATGGAAACGAGCTTCCACCACAAGTAGCTGCTTTAAGAATGATTGAAAATCTTAATTCACAGGTTATAAATGGGACAGTTTTCATCATTCCATTTACTATACCTCAAGCTACCATGAATGGTTCAAGACGATTTAAAGGATTTGATATGAATAGGAAAGCTTCAAGTGAAGGTTACATTACTCATAAAATAATAGAAACTGTTAAATCCTTGAAAATAAATTCTTTAGCTGATTTCCATGCTACTAAACCTAATAGTAATCCTGGAGTTGAGAGTGTTTTCTGCTCAAAGAAACCATGTATTCTAAGTTTTAAAATAGCGGCACATATAAATAAAATTTCATCGTCTAAGATTATTTGTCATGAAACTGCTGGAAGCTTATACAGCGGAGCATTGGAGGATGAATGTAATATAAGTGGAGTCCCGGCTGTAACTTGCGAAGTAGTGTCCAATAATAATAAAATAGATTCGGGGAGTCTTGATAGGTCATATTTACAGATGATGGCTTATTTGGATTATTTTGATGTGGTTAATCTATTTAATGAATTGAAAATTAGATGAAAATGATTTGTTTAAAACCACTGAAAAAGTCTTAAAAAAAAATATTTTCACATATTTTTTAAATTTGCCATTATTCCTGTTCTTTTTCTATCTTCCTTTGGAGGTTATAGGGGCTTCAATCGAGGGTAATTTTCGAGTTTTATTTAACTAAACTTGCTTATAAAAAAATAGCTTCATTAATATACATTTTTTCGAATAAATAAATTAAAAATGTAAGTTTATTTCTCTAATTGAAAAGTTTATTTTTTATAGCTCAGATAAATTATCAGTTATCTTTATATATCATGTTTTATAATGATGAATTATAATTTATCATGCTATTATAAAATCCGATTAAGGATAATAATACTGATTCAACGGTTAATAATGTTCGTAATTCATGATGTAAATATTAAAGGGGAGTAAATAATGTTTATAGTGAGAATATTCTATGGAATAGCTTATTTCGCTGTTTTGTTATATGAAATAGGTAAAGCTACATTGGATGTTGCAATAAGAACCGTGAATGGAGAAGTTGAACCAGTTGTGGTAGAGATAGAAACCGTACTCAAAAGACCCATTTCACAAACAATACTAGCTAACAGTATTACTTTAACCCCTGGAACACTTTCAATCGATCTAGATTCAGAAAATCAGGTTTTAATAGTTGCAACTATAAGTCCCAGAAGTAAAGAAGAAGTAATTCCATTTGAACCATATATAAAAGGGATGTTAGAATAATTAAAATAATTATTATACTGATAAATTCCATTTAAACCTATAAAAAATGATGAAGGGATGTTGAAATGGATATATTATTGTTATCTGAATATATTTTATTGACTGCATTGGCTATATTTGTCCTATCTACCATAAGAATCACTACTAGAAAAACCATTGCAATGAGTTTAGTAGGACTCTCCGGATTAAGTATAGCAGTTGCAACTATCTTAATTTTAATTGGAACCATTTATAACATAGGATTTTGTTCAAATATAGCTACTGCTCTTATAATTTTAGGGCCAGTAGGTACTATTGCATTTTCAAAAGTTTTAAAAGGTGATTTGAATGACTGATGTAATAACGTTAATAGAATCAGCGGTTCTAATAATAACAGCCATATTAGTGTTACTCTCTGCTATTGGAATTTTACGATACCGGGATGATTTGGATAGAGTGATCTACGCCAGAATACATATATTAGGGGTGGCTGATGTAGCCTGTATTTTAGCCTTATTGGTTTTGGGTCAAGTTTTTTTAGCAGTAGCATACTTTATATTGGCACCTTTTAACGCACACGCCATATCTAACGCCTTCTACTATGGGGAGGAAAAAAAATGATTGAATACATTGAATACGTACTCATGTTAACCACGGTTCTTGGAGCAGTAATAGCCCTTATACAAAGAGATCTTTTAAAGGCAGCCATATTAACCGGAATACCTGGTGCTTCTCTGGCTTTCTTGTATCAATTTTTACTAGCTCCTGACGTGGCATTGACTCAGGCTATTGTGGGATCAGCGATTGTCCCTGTATTCTTCGCCCTGGCAGTTCTCAGAACACGTAGAATGGAGGAATAAAAAAAAATGGTTCTAAGTGCTCAATTATTTTCATTTTTCACGGCGGGTTCATTGATAGTTATTGGGATATTTGCTGCATTATTCCTGGATAATCTTATAAAGAAGATCATTGGGTTAGCTTTCATAGGTGATGGTGTTAATCTGTTTATAATTACCATGGGTTATAAGCCCGGGGGAATTGTCTATATATTCCTTCCCAATATGACCATTAGCAATTTTGCACAGACGGCCTCTTATCCTCTTCCATTTGCACTGGTGCTAACCAGTATTGTTATTGGAGCTAGTACCCTCGCGGTAATGCTGGGACTTGTCATTGTGCTTAATAAACGGCATGATTCTTTAAGTGCTTCTAAGATTTTAGGAGATGAGAGGGACTAAAAATGCTTCAAAATTTATACAATCTAATAAAAATGGTAGTTAATATGAATAAACCATTAAATGATTCAGGGGATGGTTAGTCAATGGATCCATTTATTCCGATAATGGTCATACTCCCAATTGCCAGTGCACTTTTCCTGAATTTACTACATAAAAATGATCGCACAGTCAAAATATTAGCTATAGTCACTGCATTAGTATTACCTATCATTCCATTATTAACAGGTTATGGTTCACATTATTTCGGAGGCTATGCTCCGTTATCTCAAAATTCAGCTATAGCTCAAGGGTTACCCTCCTTAATCACGGGTACCCAATTATTTATATTCCATCCAGCCATTACCTATGTGTTTGCTAGTGCACAAAAGGTCATGATATTTATATTAGGAATTATAGCATTTTTCGCAGTTTTTACAGCTTTAAACGAGACTAAAAAACCTTCAGGAGTTTACGCATTCTTAATGTTCATGGGTACTGCTTCTGTAATTGCCATTCTACTTTCTGATGATATATTTAATTTGTATGTATTCTTTGAAATTGCTGCTTTAGCACAGGTAGGAATCGTTATTGCATCAAATGTAAAGCATAACTATGAAACCGCGCTTAAATACGTCATACTGGGAAATATTGCTGGTCCATTACTTCTTCTAGGAATAGCATTACTTTTAGGAGTTACCGGTAATGTTAATATTACAGATATTATTTATTCCATAAAACATGGATTGGTAAACCCTCAAAATCCAGTGCTTCTCATGGCTTTGGGTCTTATAACATTTGGATGGCTTTATGGTTCTGGATTACCGCCATTCCACACTATTAAATCAGCTTTATATAGTAAGGCTCTTCCTCATGGTGCAGCCTTAATTCAGGCTTTTACTGTGTTCATGATGGTCGCGCTGGGAGTTATAATTCTTAGGATCTTTTCCTATTTACCATTCTCTAAAATGGCCATCATTGCAGTATCACTTTTAGCGTTGGTTCTCAGCATAACCATGGCCATAGTGCAGACGGATTTCAAGAGGATCCTTGGTTACCTAGCTCTAGGTGAATTAGGTTATATAGGAATAGGATTAGGATTAGGTACTACATTAGGTATTACTGCAGGTCTTTTCCAAGCCGTGAATGAAGCCATAATAACCGCATTCCTCTTTATAGGATTTGGAACAGTTTTATATAAAACAAGAACCAGCGACACTCGTAAATTGGGGGGTATGATGTTTAAAAACCCCCGAGTGGCTCTCTTAGTCCTTCTGGCAGGTTTAGCCATGGCGGGTGTTCCACCATTAAACGCTTTCCAAAGTAAATTAATGTTGATCCAGGCATCTTTACAGGCAGGAGTACCTGAACTAGGTATAATTATGATACTCTTAAGTATTGTAACATTTATGACATTTATGAAGGCATTTTACACCATATATATGCGGCCGAAGCCTCCTGAACTCGTAATACATGATTATAAAATACCTAAAGCTACTATTATATCTTTGGTGGCTTTTCTAATCATTTGTTTAATATTAGGTTTGTTCCCACAAATAGCAACAAGTAATCTACAAACTTTAGCTTCTAGCCTAGTTTAAAATGAGGAGATTTCATATGAGTATTTATGATTTAATCTTAAAAAGAATAAGGGAAATACAGGGAAAAACTGAGGAAGAGGAACCCCTAACTAATATTTCAGCTTCTTCAATGTTAACAGCTGAAATAACACTAATTTCATCCATTTTAATTGCATTAATCATGGTAAGACTGATAAATAAGGCTTTGATGATAGTTTTGGTAATAGCTGTATTCTTTATTGCATTAATGATTACGCCTATCATGCCCAAACTTATAAGGGAGCAGAACGATTCTTTCAATAATATGATTTTCTATATCGTATTGGCACTGGGAATTTTAATAGCGCTGTTTTATTGGGGGAATTTAAATGTATGATGGATTTAAAAATTTAATAGGTGCAATAGCACTTTTAGTATTCGCAATAACTCTATTTAATGCAATATATGGATTTAATCTCATATTATATCCTGGTATTAGTTATCTTTACAATTGGGTAGGTCCTACTATTGCTCCTAACATGGTTACGAATATAGTATTTGACTGGAGAGGATACGACACTTTAGGAGAAGCTTTAATATTGGTAAGCGCAGTGGTAGTGACTTTATTAATATTTGGCAGAGGAAGGGTAAAGTTGGGAGGAAAGTAGAATGAGCACCATACTTAAAATATTCGTATTTCCAGCAGCTCTCATAGTAATGACTTTGGGAATTGACACCATTTTAGGTGGTCACATAACTCCTGGAGGAGGTTTTCAGGGTGGTGCTATAATTGCCGGGGGATTCATATTCTGCGTTATTGTTTATGGATTAAAAGACAGCCCCATCAAATTCTCCCATGACTTTATTGCCCGATTAGAGAGTGTAGGTGCTCTTACATACGTGTTTCTTGGTTTAGCTGGATTAATATTCTCCGGATATTATCTATACAATCTCGGGGTAGATCTCTACCAAATAGTTCCACCCTTCATAAAGAACTTATTTGACTACCCTGATCCACTGCATGCTGGAATAATACCATATTTAAACTTCGTAGTTGGTCTTAAAGTATTTGTGGGTTTAAGTGCTGTTGTTATAGCATTTTTAGGGTTTAAAGGAGAGATTGAAGAAGAAGGAGAGGAAGAGGAGATTTAAAATGGTCTATTTTTATTTAGGTCCAGTTACTCTGGGATTTTTACTAGGATTCATATTGGGAAGCAGAGTTAAAATATTCCCAGAAAGCAAATTGAACTTCACTTTAGGAAGCTTCATAGTGATAGTCCTAGCGGCCATTATAGTCGCATATCTGGAAGGTCCTTTTCCCTATTACTTGGGCTTACCCCTCGCCCCGGGCTTTATATCGGGTATCTTAGGTATTATAATTGGTAAGTTAACTCTTGGGAGACTGCTAAAGGATGAGAATATAGGGAGCAATTAAGAGATCATATTTAAAAATTTAGAATAATTAACACAAAAAAAAGATTGATGGATTTGGAAGGTACTGATAATGTTTTTATCAACAAATGAATGTGAAGGACTAGGAGAATGCATTAAAGAATGCCCTACTGGGGCTATAAGATTAATAGAAGGTAAAGCTTTTAGCTGCATTACCTGTGGTGCCTGTGCAGAGGCTTGTCCAAATAGTGCTATTAAAAAGAATAAGTACGGAGGATATATCGTGGATAGGGCTAAATGCAATGCCTGCGGAGTCTGCGAGATGACCTGCCCGGTTAACAGTATCAGAATCGAAGAGGGTGTAGTAAAAGGTATTTGTGCTCGATGCGGAATTTGCGTCGATACATGTCCAGCAAAGGCTAGGATAGATGCTTACGATGTTATAGAAAAAAGGCAGCTACAATTCTTGGAGGCATTAAATCTCACGGTTCAGCCAGAGGTAAGAATTCAGAAGGAAGGAACGAAGGCTGAAAGAGTGAACGTAGTAACTGAAGAGGATGAATGTACTTTATGCAGGCGATGTGAGTATTACTGCCCTACTGATGCTATAATGGTGGATGTAAACAATGAAGGAGAATGCACTAATTGCAGAATCTGTGAAGATGTTTGCCCAGCTGGAGCAATAACTGATAATGTTATAGATGAGGATAAATGCACATTATGCCTTAAATGTGTTAAAGAATGTCCCAGCAAGGCATTATACATTGAAGACTTTAAGATTAAAATCAGAGAACCAGAAACTGATGAAGAAAGAACGGGAAGTATAGTATCCTGTTTGAATTGTGGTCTTTGTGCAGATGCATGCTCTCAAGGAGCACTTCGAATGATTGACGGTAAAATGCGATATGATCCTACTCTCTGTGAGGAATGTGAAAACATGGAATGTTTAGATGTTTGTCCAGTGGGTACGCTTCGTTTATCAGATGAAGCAGAAGGGAGGATTAAGGGATTCTGTGTTTCTTGCGGTCGTTGTGTTAAAGCATGTGATGTGAATGAAGCCAGAAGTTTCCAAGATATTACATGGGAAGGAAATGTTTCCGAGGATTGTATATCCTGTGGTGTATGTGCTGAAATCTGCCCAAAAGATGCTATAACTCTCAAAAGAGGTTCTATAGAAGTTGATCTGGATGAATGTATTTTATGTGAGAAATGCGCTATTCATTGCCCACGGGATGCCATACCCAAAACTACTATGCGTAAAAAATTGATAAAAGAGGGATTCACCTATATTCAGGATAAATTATGCATGCACTGTAAGTTATGCACTAAAATATGTCCAGAAGAAGCCATCACTGAAATGGAGGATGGTGAGATAGTTGTGGATGAATCTAAATGTAATTACTGTGGAGCTTGCTCCAACGCCTGTCCAGCTAGAGCTATCATATTTGAAAGGGAATTTGAGGTGGCACCATGAAGGATTTAATCAGAATTTTTCTTGAGGGAATCATAAACAACGTTAGCAGAATTCTTTTCGCCTCAGACAGGGTAACTGATATGGATATTAGGAATAGTATCATTGAAGGCAGAGTAATGCCAATGGATAAGGTGGCGGAGGTTCCCTGTATTGGCTGCGGAGGTTGTTGTAATGCCTGCCCCACTGAAGCTATCGAAATGATAGACTTAAAGGAACCAGTGGAAATGATGGAAGGGTTGGTTAAAAATCAGATACCAGTTTTAAACAGTGAAAAATGTGTAAATTGTTACTATTGCCATGATTTCTGCCCACTTTACGCTTTATTTGGTATGGCGGGAACTATTCATCCCAATGATGTTGGGGAAGTTGAATCGGATATATCACAGCTTCTTGAGAAACCCATTAAAATATCAGATGATAAAATAGCTTTCATAGCCCAATACCTGTCAGATTCAACTGTTTTGAAGAAAAGAAAACAGATAGACAGATGAATTTATAAAATTTATTAATTTATTCAAAAAATGGATTTTTTAGAGGAGAAAAAGTAAAATATCTTTACAAAACATTTAAAAGTGATTACATGAGTTTAAAATCATATTCAAGAGCCAGAGCCGTACATGTTATGCTTGTGTATACTGGTGGATGTAATGGCTGCGATATCGAAATAGTGAATTGTATTTTTTCACCGAAATACGATGCAGAGCAATATAAAATATTCCTCACTTGGAATCCAAGAGAAGCTGATGTACTGGTGGTTACTGGTCCTGTAACTAAACATAATGAACAACCTCTACGTGAAATATATAAAGCCATACCTGAACCTAAGGCAGTTATAGCTGCAGGGGCTTGTGCATTAATGGGTGGAGTTTATAAGAATATTAACGGTGATATTCCTTCAGAGGAAATAATGGGACCAGTGGATAATATTATACCAGTGGATGCTAAAGTACCGGGCTGCGCTGTGCGGCCAGAGGATGTTTTAGCAGGAGCAGTTGCAGCTCTACCAAAATTACTGAATGCCAAATAAAGAAAAAAATCTACTTATATCCATTAATAGGTATGGAAATTAGGACACAATCAACACATTTAAACAAAAAAAATAGGATTAAAAAATAAAGGATATTCATAAATGAAATTAAAAGAGGTTTTTCATATTAATAAAGGTGTATTCTAATGGATGAAGATAATAAAATAACTAAAAAACAGGTAATAGAGACGGAAGTCCCAATGGGAACTGTGCATTCTGCAGCTATAGAACCTTATCGGGTGCGTTTATTCGTTGAAGATGAGGTAGTGAAAGATGCTGAGATAACTGTAGGGGTCAACCATCGGGGTGTGGAGAGAATAATGGAAGGATTACCTGTAGAGAAGGCTAACAGTTTAACCGAGAAAATTTGCGGAATTTGCTCTAACAGTCACATTTGGAACTCCGTTATGGTGGCTGAGAAAGCCTTAGGAATCGAAGTACCTGAAAGAGCTTTATACATTAGGATAATCATGGAGGAACTGGAAAGACTACACAGTCACATGTTATACTTAGCTCATGGAAGCGAAGTCCTCGGCCATGAAACCTTCGCCATGAGAATGTTCTATATCAGAGAAACTGTAATGGAACTTTTAAGGATGATTGGAGGTAATAGAGTACAGTACGGTGTCCCTATTCTTGGGGGTGTAAGGCCTCGTGCAGAACTGGATCAGATGAGGATCCAGAATATTAAAGATGGAATGGATTATGTGGAGGAGAAAATTTTAGAATTCGCGGAGCGTTTCGTTTCAGATCCCATGATCATGTCTCGTATAACCGGCGTGGGGGTCCTTAAAAAAGAGGATGCAATAAGATTATCTGCCACCGGACCAACTCTACGCGCTACTGGAGTGGATATTGACCTCCGCAGGGATATGCCTGAGTATGACTCATTTGATTTTAATGTTATAACGCAAGATGATGGTGACATTAAATCTAACTTATTAGTGCGAGTGCTGGAGATTCCGGAGTCTATTAAGATAATAAGACAGGCTATAGCTAATCTTCCTGATGGTAAAATAACTAACCGTGGCTGGGATATGGAGGATACTCCAATAACTAAAAGTTACATTGAAGTGCCTAGAGGCAAGCTTTACCACTCTTATAGTTTAGATGATGGACGGGTTAGGAATGTCATTGTAAGAACTCCTTCTATAACTAATATAGGAGCTATGGAGTATGCTTGTATAGGTAGTCATATTACAGATGCCCAATTAGCTATTGTGCAGTGTGATCCTTGTTTCACTTGCACTGATAGGGCTATTCAAATAATCCAAATATAAAGAGGGAGATTAATAAATGAGCATTGCAGATTCATTAGTTGCGTTAATAGCTGTGATAGGAACCTTAATATTGGCATTCTTTGTGAGTGTCTGGTTACCGGGTATTGAGAGAAGGTTTCATGCCAGAATTCAGCAGAGGATAGGCCCACCGCTATCCACTCCGGGTATCATGGCTCCAATTAAATTCTTCTTTAAGGAAGTTATAAATCCTAATTCACCAATGCCGGGAGTTTATAATGCTTTACCTATCATAGGTTTAGTAATCACCATATTCCTATTAATGATTACTATGCCCCAATTATACGTATTGGCGGCTTTCGCCAGTGTAATAGCATTAGTAGGGCTTTTAAAGGTGGAGGAGATACTGTACATGTTCATGGGCTCTTTATCTCAATCTATATTATCAGTGAAAATGCCTTTCCCTGACATTGTTAAAGGAGCTAAACATCCCGAAGTATCGAGATCTTTTGTAGAACAACTCAGTTCCATGCGAGCATTTAGGCTCATCGCCTTTGGTTCATTCCCTATTTACATAGCAATATTTGTAACGGTGGCGATATCTAAAAGCATTTATATTGGTGATATCGTAAGCTACCAGCAGATTCATGGGCCAATCCTCTTCTCCTTAGCAGGTATTCTAGGGGCAATAGTCTTTTTCATAGGATTCATGATACTCTTAAATGAATATCCCTTCGCAATACTTAAAACAAAGGCAGATGTTATCGAAGGACCACTCCTAGAATACGCAGCGAAATATCGGGCGTATGTTTACATAAGCCGAGGATTCCTAATATTCGTTTTAGCCAGCATCTTCGCCACATTATTCCTGGGCATACCACCAAACATCCTGAGTTGGACTATACTCATAAATATTGCCGTGACATTAATATTCACTATGATCATGGCTACTTTGAGCACATTCTCTCCAATATTCACCTTCAAACAACTCTATCCGATAGTGGCAGGTGTTTCTATGATAGGAATTCTGGCAATTATTGCAACATTTTTATAAATTCACTTTAAGTAAAAAAAGAATAGAAGATAAAGAAATAAAAAAATTTGAATCTATTAAAAACATAATTCAGGGTGATTTAATGAAATTTGTGGTAAGGCCCATGCACATCATAAGTGTAGGCGGATACATCGTGGAAACAGATTTCCCCTACCGTAACATAATAGTAGTAAATCCCAATGAGGAACCTATAAAGATTGATGTACCTATTTTCTCAGAGGAATGGATTGAAGAACAACGGAAATTAGGACTTGAAATCACACCTACCAAGGATGAAGATTCATTTCTACGCGCTTTTAGAAAAGCAAAGATTAAATTGGATAAAATGAAAACAAAAAATTAAATTATACTTTTTTTTAAAGTTTTTAATACATTTATTTAATAATTCAGTGGATATTCTAGCAAATAGCTAAGAATTGTAAGTTTTAAAGATTATTTCATTTTTATGATGAGTAGTTGAAGGCTTAGAAAAATCATAAAAAGTAGAACAAACAAAAATAAAATCAATAATTTAAAGTTAAAAAATGTTTGAACATTTATAAAATTTTCGAAAAAAAAATTTATAAAAATGGGTGGTTAGAAATTTTATGAGAAAACTTGAAATTATTATATTCGCCATTTTAATAATTGTTGTCATTGTAGCTGCAGTTACATTTAATGGCAAAAATACTTCCAATCAAAGTGTCTCAAATGTGACATTACAAATAATTTCGACTGGTTCATGGAATGGTGAGTATGCATATCATAATGGAAATCAAATGATAAATGGGACTGGGGATGCTTTATACAACTTAAGTCCTAATCCAGGTCATGTTACAGCTTCTTTAACGAATGATGGCAATGGAACTTTATTTGTACAATTACTCCAGGGCACAAACGTCATTCAAACTCAAAACACTACAGTCAACCAGGGAACAGTAAATATTGATCATAAATTCTAAAATTTTTTTTAATTATTTTTTTTATTAAAATTTCTAATTGTGAATATTAGTTAATTTTCGCACTTTTTTTTTTAATTCATATTGTTAAAAACCCATATATTGGTGTATACTCCCAAAAACTCCATAATGAAGAATATTTGCATCATCAATTCATTTAAGAATAAAAGTGAATGAATTAGATATATTTATGAACAATTATTTAGTTCTAATTCATAATAAAAAAGAATTTAAAAAAAAAGAAATTATCCCTAAAATAATTTCTTGCATAAATTATAAGTTTGCTAAATAATCAAGTAAATATGAGACTTTATAGATTATTTATAAGTTATGAGAGGATTAAATGAAAGAAACTGCTATAAACATCAAAGCTCAGAATAAACCCGGAGTTCTGCGGGATATAACTGATATGCTAGCACGAAATGGAATAAATATTACATATACTCATCTTTTCATAGAAGGTAAAGAGTCAGCATCCATTTACATGGAATTAGAATTCATGGAGAACATGGAAAAATATATTAAAATTATCAGAAATTTTGAAGAAGTATCAAAAGTGGAAATTCACAGATCTCTGGGAGAAATTTATGGTAAAAGAATCATTATAATTGGAGGAGGAGCACAGGTTGCTATGGTAGCTCAAGGAGCTATAACCGAAGCTGACAGACACAATATACGAGGAGAACGTATTAGTGTAGATACTATACCGTTAGTTGGGGAGAATGAACTCGCAGAGGCGGTTTCTGCAGTGGGAAGACTTCCAAGAGTTGGAGCTTTAGTTTTAGCTGGTTCCCTCATGGGTGGAAAAATCTCGGAAGCCATCGAAGAAATAAAAATTGATCATGAAGTCATCGTCATTAGCCTCAACATGCCTGGTGGTGTTACTGAAAAAGCAGATTTGATTGTAACTGATCCAGTGCAAGCAGGGGTGATGGCAGTGATGGCTGTTGCTGATACTGCTATATTCGATATTAAAAAAATTAGAGGAAAAAGATTTTAAAAAAAAAGATTATTTATTAAAAACAGAAGTATAATATTTTTACTCTATTTCTGGTTCTAAAGTCCTGATAAGTCTTTCTGCAGCTAATTTTACTTCATTATCTTTTATTTCACTACTTCTAGCTATTTTAAGAGCTAATTCCAAAACTTTCGGAACATCTTCAGGAGAAATATCCGTAACCATACTATTATAACTTTGTCCCGATTCATCTTCCATTTCAACATTTTTCTCTTCCATAGTATCGAGCAAAATTTTGCATTCTTTAATTAAATTTGGGTCTTCTTTCATTTCCTCACATTTAGCCATGAGCTTTTCACTATTCTCTTCCATAGTTATCACCAATGTTTTATTATGATCTTCAATTAATTTATATGTTATATATTTTATTTAAGGTTAGATGATGTTATTTATAAATAAATTTGTAGATAATTATGTTTCTATTAGATTTATCATTTTCTATTTTTATTTTAATTAATCCCTTACCTAGTAGTATTTTACATAACAATGCTAAATGGAATATAGATAAAATTTATAATTTGATAAAAAATATAATAATTAAGAATATTTTAGCTTATTCAAAAAAAAAATTATTGGATTAAAAAAAATTTTTGCTATTGAATATCTTAAAAAATGAATCAGGGTGATTTTATGGCATCATACATGGATGGTATGGACGGACCTGTAGTTAAAGCAGCTGAAATGGCCTTAGATATGGAAAATATGAATTATGTCCTCCCTTTTGTAGTTTCCGAAGATGAAGGTGAGTTGAAAGATGCATTTGAAAGAACACTTTCAGTAAGAGAACTCAGTGGAGAAGCAGCGGAATTGGCTGATTACTGGTTTTTTGAAACAGTGGTTCGTTTACATAATAAAAGTGAGGGAAAAGCATATAATGGTTTGAAACCAGCTGGAATGGATTGGGGACCTATTATTCCCAAATTAGATAAAGCAATTGAAACTGAAAATATCGACGAGTTTCTTGAGTTTCTCTTGAATTTTATTAGGGAGGACATTAAAAGCAGATTTGATGATGTGATATTTAAAAAAGATTATGATATAAATGATGTGGAAGATGCTCGGGATTATATTAATTCTATGTTAGATTTTGTCGATTACACTCAAAAATTTTATAAATACGTTGAAAAAGGATAATAAAAAATTAAGGATTTTTTTTAAGTTTAACTTAAATTGTTAGTGAGGAGAACAAAATATGTCAGCAGAGCTTAAAGGGAAGGTTTTAGTGGTTGTGGATTTAATAGACTACCAAGAGGGTGCTGTAGTCAGTAGAGAAATCATAGGAAAAGATACCGGTACGGTGACTATTTTTGCCTTTGATAAGGGAGAAGGTTTAAGCGAACATACTGCACCGTTCGATGCTATGGTTCAGATAATAGATGGAAAAGCGGAAATCATTATTTCTGGCCATAAAAACGTGGTTAATCCTGGAGAAATGATAATCATGCCCGCAGGCGATCCTCATGCTTTAAACGCTCTGGAAAGATTTAAAATGATCTTGACCATGATTAGATCCTAAAATAATTACATAATCGATTTTAAACTTGCAGAATATTTAATAAGAATATTCAAAAATTTTATAGTTAATTATAATAGTCGAATGAAAACGGTTTTATCTTTAACAAAATCTAGTTCATCAATTTTTGCCACGGCTTCTCGCAGATTTCTCTCTAGGGACTTGTGAGTTACCATAAATATGGGGATAACCCTATTTTCTCCCCGTATTTTCTGGTTAACTGATTCCAAACTTATATCTGAATCACTTAGTATGCCAGATATTTCGTGTAGAACTCCGGGTTTATCAATAACAGTAAGTCGAATATAGTATTTAGTTTTTATTTCATTAATATCTTTTATTTTGGTAAAATTTGATTTTTCAGGTCCGTACGTCACGTTTTTGTCCATATCCTCAATTATATCGATGCAATCTCCCACGACTGCGCTGGCCGTGGGCATCATACCCGCACCCTGACCGTACATCATCAGAGGACCTACTACATCTCCTTCGATGTAAATTCCATTAAAAACATCATTTACAGATGAAAGTAGATGATCTTTACTTACCAGGGTAGGATGCACCCTTACTTCTAATTCTTTATTTGATATTCTTGATATGGCCAGCAATTTAATACTACAATTCAGCTCCTGCTTGGCAAATTCAATGTCTTCTAAGGTTAAGCGACTTATTCCTTCTACGTGGAATTTTTCCTGATATATATATACTCCAAACCCCAATATAGTTAGAATAATTAGTTTTTGAGCAGTGTCATGACCTTCAATGTCAAAAGTAGGATCTTGCTCTGCATAACCTTTAAGTTGAGCCTCTTTTAAAACTTCTTCAAAATCCCGGTATTCCTCCGCCATTTTAGTTAATATGTAGTTGGCGGTGCCGTTTATTATACCATAAATGGATTGAATGTTATTAGCGGCTAAACTTTCATTTAAAGGTTTTAAAATAGGTATACCACCACCGACACTGGCTTCAAAACAGATTCTAACTTGATTTTTTTGGGCGTTTTCGATGATTTCTTCCCAGTGTTTGGCTAGTAGGGCTTTGTTAGCAGTTACCACATGTTTACCTTTATTAATAGCTTCCATTATGAAACTTAAGGCTGGCTGATATCCTCCGATTAATTCAATGACGATATCTATTTCTGGATCATCCAGTATATCCTTTACATCAGTGGATAATATATTAGGATTTACATAAACCCCTCTATCAGTTGTTATATCCAAATCAACTATTTTTTTAAGATTTACTTTCCGTTTAACTTTACCTTCAATAATTGGAGTATTTTTATTAAAGATTTCAACTACTCCACTTCCTATGGTCCCAAAACCAATTAATCCAATGTTTACAGTGTCATCTGACATTTTGAATCGTTCCCTGAACTAAATATCAAATCTTTTCTTTTTCACTAACTTCCTAAACATTATTATTACAAGATAAGGATTAATATTATCACTATTTATCAAATTTCAAAATTTATTATGATTGATTTTATAAACTAAGGTTCTTCAATTTTATATACTCATCAATAGATTCTCTAGTGGTTCCTACTATAAGTCTGTAATTTATTTCTCCAGTTTTTTTGTTTGCTACCTTCTCCAATTTTCCTTTGGCAATTACTCTCTCTCCTTCCCTAACTTGGCCGGCGTAGGTATGTGTGAAAGAAGCTAATTCATTTATAGGAATATCTGGACCTTCTAAGATCTTGATATCTTCTATTTCATAGATTGCGGGATTGTCAAATGAAGCTATGGCATCTGAGATAGTGCATTCTATTTTTGCATTTCCTAGAGGTTTGAAGGTTTTTTCACCATAAGTTCCCGTTATTTCATTCCAATCTTTAGTGGCTAGAATATCGAATAAAGTGCCATTAATAACTCCTCTATTATTTTTACGATTCTCATACCATTTGAATTCCTCATAACTGAGTGAAGAATCTTTAATTCTTTTTTCGTATAGTTTCATCCAGTACTCTTCTCCAATGCCATTAAGTATTGGATTCTTCATCATTTTAAGTGCTTTAAATGTATTTATAGCTTTCCTATGGTTTTTGAGGCCATATATAACAAAATCTACATCTGATTGTACGGGGTCATATAAACCGGGTAAAATGGATCCTGTAACTCCCATTTTTTCATAAGGAATTTCTGCATAGTCATGAAATGTATTGGCAAGAATTATCACTTTTTTAAGAAGTTCGTCAGGTGAAGAATGATTCAATATATCTTTAAGACGATTATCAGGATGTAAAATCGCTGATACCTTTTCTATTGGAACGCCCATCATTTTTGCACTGGTTATCTCACAATCAAAGAGGTAATCTGGATATTTTTGATTTAAAAATTTGAAGGCTTGTTTGGTGTCTACTTTAGAATATCTAGTATTGTTTTTTAATCTTTCACCCTTTGGATCAGGTATGTATCTTAGAAAAGCTATAATCCGGTCTTGAGGGTGGAGGTAATTAGTGCTGGCGAAGAGGAGGTCATCGATAGTATATATAAAATCTCTGGGTCTTACTCTCATAAATTAATTTAAGAATAAGCAACATTAATATAGTTTTTTAGAATATAGTATTAAAATAACTGGTGACATTAAATTGTAATCAACTGAAATATTTACTAATATGAAATTTTGATATTTATTGGAAAATATAATAATCAAATATAATTTTATGGAAAGTTCATTATTGATTTAAGTAACTTTAATTAAAGTTAATATTTATAAATCAATTTAGCATAAAGTAAGTTAATTGAAATTTCTGCTAGAATAAGTAATATTTATAAATTAATAATTTGAATAAAAAAAATTTTTATAACGCATAGGATTTAAAGCGTTATATTATGAATTAAGATTTATGAATCGTTATTGATATTTCTTAATGGTCCCTTAGGGACACCTTAAATATTATAAAAAATTTATTATTTAAGGATAATTATTAATAAAGTAATATCTATTTTATTATACTAATATTAAGTTATGATGTAATAGTATTATCATAAATTAATTTAAAAATTTTGAATCCAATTAAATTCACTGGAGCATTTTTTTTATGAAATATTTAAGACTTGAAAACGAATTATGTTATGATGGAGGTCAAATAAAACCATTATGGGCTTTTAAACAGTTTAGGATTAAGGATTCCAGTTTAATAAGTTGGATAGGGCCTATGAATATTAAATCTGATAATTTAATAGATTATGAGGATGTTGGATTAGAAATTAAGGGAGATAAATTGTTACATTTTATAATTGAACATTTCGATTCCCAACCAGCTGACATGAGACTCTGCTATCACAGGCAACGCTTATTTGTAATGATAATAAAAGACTTGCTCGATGAAATGGGCATTAAAACTCAAAGAGAGGGAGATGATGTTTATTTTAAAGATGAGTTGGATGAAAAGCAGATAAAATTCAGGAAACTCAGTGTTTCCATCGCCACTTGTTCAATTAGTAGTATGAAGATACATTTTGCACTGAATCTGATTAGTGAGGGTACACCTGATGATGTGGATGTGGCGGGTCTTTTGGAATGTTCTTCTTTTAGTAGGGAAGACTTTCTTGATCTTGCAGATATGGCTTGTCAGGATTATATTGATGAAATTGCATCTATTGAAATGGATATAACTAAAACTAAGGTATTTAACTAAATTTATATTTTATTTAATTGATAAAAGATTAAAGAAATTTTGTATAACTTGAAAAAAAGGTAATTTAAATGGAAATTATTATAAATGGAATTCATGCTAACTTACGGTTTTCGTCCGCACATATGATTCCTAATCACCAGTTTTGCGGAGGTATCCATGGACATTCTTACCATGTTGATGTAAAAGTGGAAGGAGTAAGATCAGGAGAATTTGGATTTGTTGTGGACTTTAAAAAGATCAAGGGTATAGTACGTCGAATATGCTCAAAACTGGATCATAAAGTTTTGATACCATTAAAAAATGATAAAATGGAATTTAAAAATTTAGAAGACAACGTGAAGTTTTCAATAGGCTCCAAAAACTACGAATTACCCCTAGAAGACTGCTGTTTACTTCACCTGAAATCCACCTCTGCAGAGGAACTGGCGGAATATTTTGCAGAAAACCTTTATCAATCTCTTAAAGAAGCTGAAGATGGGATTATCAACGTACAGATATGTGTGAATGAAGGGATTGGACAAGGAGCCTGTTATATTCGAGAAACAAAATAAAATACATCGAATTTTTTTAACCATATTTACTGATATTTATGAAAACACGTATTGTTGAGGTTTTTTCAAGCATTCAAGGTGAAGGTGAACTTCTAGGTAGAAGACAGATATTTGTAAGATTTTCTGGCTGTAACCTGGAATGCAACTACTGTGACACTATTAAAAGTAGGGATCCTCTCTATGGCGAAGACATATCCGTAAATGAACTTTTCATCAAAATAAAAAATTTAATAACACCTGACTTTCTTTCCATTTCTCTAACTGGTGGCGAACCTCTTTTACACGCAGATTTTATAAAAAAATTCTTAGATAAATATTATTTTGATGTTCTTCTCGAAACTAATGGCTCATTACCTTACGAGTTAGAGAAAATAGTAGATTTAATAAAATATGCATCGGTAGATATAAAATTACCAGAACATGAAGCTGTTTTCGAGTGGAATGATCTCTTCAATAATGAGCTAGAATCCATAAACCTATTAATAAAAGAGGGCATAAATACTTACTGTAAGATTGTTGTGTTACCTTCCACAAAAGTGGACACCGTAGGATTTATAGCCTCTAAATTGGCTGATGAAGTTATTGACATTTCAAAACTGTCATTGATTATTCAACCTTCAAGTCCTCTTTATAATTGGAAGAAAAATCATACTAAACTATTTAGATTCTCTGAAAAAGCAGGGAATTATTTAGATGTTTTTATCATACCTCAGATTCATAAACTTCTAAACATAAGATAGGAGGTTTACTAATGGAAATAGATACCAAAGTTACAGTACATGACGCCATGACATCCAATGTATTAACAGTAGATCCAGAAACTAGTGTTGCAGAGGCTGCCTTATTAATGACTAAAAATAAAATAGGTGGTCTAATAGTTAAAAGCAACTCTGAACCAGAAGGATTGATTACCGAAAGTGATATCATCAGAAAAGTTGTTTCAATGGATTTAAAAGCAAGCGAAATAACTATAGATGAAATCATGACCAAAAACCTCATATCAATCCATCCTGGAAGTGAATTATACGAAGCTGCTAGAGTTATGGCTAAAAACAATATAAAAAGATTACCAGTTGTTAACAACGGATCCTTAGTGGGTATACTTACCTCAACCGATGTTTTGATGGTTTCTCCCGAATTAACAGAACTTTTGGTTGAAAATGCCAGAATGGAGAACCAAAACAAATATTCTACAGATGTAAATCCATACCCCGGTGTCTGTGAGGTTTGTGGTAATTTTATGGATTACATAAATGAAATTGATGGTAAATTTCTCTGTGAAGAATGTAAAGAAGACGTACAGGGGTGAACTATTTGAGCAACGTGGAAGAAATTATGACTACAAATCCTTTAACAGTTTCTGTTGACACTCAAGCAACAAAGGTAAGATCCTTTTTCCGAGAAGATGGCTATAGATCAATTCCCGTGGTGTATAATGATCATCTGGAAGGCATTATAACTCGGGGGGATATGATGAACATTTCCTCAACAAAGTCTAATATAGAGGCCCGGGGAATAATGGAACATCCCAAAATAATTGCAACGCCAGATATGCCTATGATGGAGCTCGCCAGAAAATTACTTAAAGCTGACACAGTACAGGCACCAGTGGTTATGTCAAATGATAATATGCAAGTGGTGGGTATAGTGAGTATTATTGACATTCTACGGAAATTATTCTACAACGGTACTCAACCCAAAGATGAAAATATAGGCGAAATAACCACCAAAAAAGTTGTAAGTTGTAATTACGATGATTTAATTTCTAAAGTATGGGATTTGATGGATGAAACTGGATTTTCAGGTCTTCCAGTTAATAAAAAGAAGAAACTAATTGGAATGATAACCAGAAAGGATATCATTAACTCAGGTCACGTTAGAATAGGGAAAGAGTCGGATGAAACAAGGAGATCCATTAAGGTGGAGAAGATTATGAAAACTCCTCCATTAGTAGCCACCCCTCAAAGTACTATTCATGATGTTGCCCAAATCATGTTAGAAAATGATATAGGACGACTTCCCGTAGTTGAACATCCAGTACACATTAAAAAAGAGCCTAGCAGAATAACAAAAGCAGATTTAGTGGGCATAGTAGCAAGAGAAGATATTTTATCGTCATATTTAAAATGATTCTATCAAATTCGAACGATTAAATATTCAAATAAAATAAATAAAACTAATTTTTTGATTTATATTAAAAAAATGGGATTGAATTAATTATTCCAACTCAAAATAAAAGCCTGTAATAAATGAATTTAATCTTTAATGAGGTGTATTAATGAGAAAAAGAGAAACAATAAATAAATCTATGGAACGCGGTTCATTGGAGTTTGAATCACATAATTCTGAGCATGATGGAGATGTGATGAGTATAGCTAAAAAAGTGGTAATTACAGCACCTCAAGGTACTACCATTAAAGAAGCCGCTGAGACGATGGTTAAAAATAAATTCAGAAGACTTCCCATAACTGATCCTGGAACAGGGAAAATCCAAGGGATAGTAACTTCTATGGATATACTGGATTTTTTAGGCGGCGGAGATAAATACAAAATTTTAGAAGAGAAATACGAGGGCAATTTCCTTGCTGCTGTAAATGATTCTGTAAAGCAAATAATGACTAGGAAAGTGCATGTTTTAAGTGATAAGGATTCGGTTGATGATGCAGCACGCAAAATGATTGGAAAAGGAGTAGGGGCACTTCCAGTAATAGATTCTAATGATAAAATTGTGGGAATAGTTTCTGAAAGAGATTTTGTACTGATTATGGCTGGTGTTTTAACTGATCAAGTGGTGGAGGATTACATGACCGAAAATCCAATCTCCACTACACCCGGCACTAGGATAGAGGGAGCATCCAAGATAATGGTTCGAAACAATCTTCGTAGAATTCCCGTGATTGGAGAGGAGCGAAAAACACCACACCCAGAACCGGATAAGATTGTGGGCATTGTAACTGCAACGGATATTATGGAATTTCTGGGGGAAAACAGAGCATTCAGTCGCAGCAACAATGCAGAGGAAATTCTGAACACCACCATTACGGAAATCATGGAAAAAGAAGTTATAGCCACCACCACCCAAGCTAGATTAGGAGATATATGTCAAGTAATGGGAGATAAGGGTGTGGGAGGTTTACCGGTAGTTTATGGTGATGAATTACAGGGTATAATAACTGAAAACGATATTCTGAGGGCTATCAGGGGTTGATAAAATCCTTTCTTTTTTAGAGCAGAATATTATTCAGAATTATTTATAATTATAACAGATCTCGAAAAATTCATTAAAAAATCTATATTAAATCGATTAAATTGGATTTAAAAAGTTTAATAGAGTTTCGAATGAATTTAATTTGAACAAATTTATCTTTAAGAAATATTTATTTACAAAAAATCCATTGGGCAGGGATGATAAATGAAAGTAGAAGATGTAATGAATGATGAAGTTATAGTAATGAGAGAAAATGAGCAAGTAGGACACGCCAGGAACCTCATGCTTAAACATGGTTTCAGTAGAGTTGTAGTTGTTGATGCTGAGGGAAAACCTGTGGGGATGGTTACTGAAAAAGATTTAAGCCATAAAATGAGGGGAAATGGTCCGGAGTGGAAAAGTAGACCTATAGATAAAATATCAATAAGACGTGCTATGACTGAAAATATAATAACTACAGATCCATCTGAAAATGTACAAAATGTAGTGGAACTCATGATAAAAAATGGAATCAGTTCAGTACCGGTTGTTGATGATGAAGGTTTAGCGGGGATAGTTACCAAAACAGACCTCACGAAGTTTTACAATGATAAATGTCAAGGTAAATGGAAGGTATCTGATCTCATGAGTGAACATCTGGTAACCGTTAATGAGAATCATAGCATTGCTCATGTGATCAGTGTGATGGAAGCGAATAAGAATAGTAAAATAATAGTTATTCGTGATAATGATGCTGTAGGTATTATAACTCCTGAGAATATTTCATTTGCTTATGTTGAAGATCCTGGAACTGGTGTGAGTGTGGAAAAGATTTATTTCATCAGAAATTCCAATGGAAGAGAAAGAAAAAATGTTAAAATGGTTTCTATGCTCACTGCAGGGGATATTATGAAAAATGACCTCGTGAAAATTGATAAAGATGAAGACGCAGCTAAAGCCGCCGCTATAATGCTTCGTGAAGGTATAAGTGGTTTGCCTGTTGTTGAAGATGATGAAGTGGTAGGTATCATCACTAAAACGGATTTAATTAAAGGTATTCAATAAACATACAAAATCTTTTTATTAAGGAATATTATGGGGATGAAAAAAAATGCACGTAAAAGATGTAATGAGCAGAGAAGTTTTTCTAGTGGACAAGGATCAGAATATACACGACGCATTGAAACTCATGAAAAAGCATAAAATCTCCCGACTTCCAGTAATAAACACTAATAACGACCGTGTTAAAGAATTGGTTGGAATAATGACCGAGAAGGATATTGGGCGTCGTTTAGGATCATCTCGCTATGGTAATCTGGCACCTTCCCATTTCCATGTTTCAACGGTTATGACTTCTGAGCCATTAACCATTGAAAGTAATAAAGGCATAGGGATTGCTGCTAAACTATTGATTGAAAATAAGATTGGTGGATTGCCAGTGGTGGATGAGGGTGAGATCGTAGGCATGATCACTAAAACAGATTTTATAGGTACCTGCCAGGGAAGACCTTTCCAGGAAATTACGGTAGGTGAGAGGATGACCCCTAATCCTATAACAGTTAATTCTCAGGATAGGTTGGTGCACGCTAGAAGATTAATAATCGATGAGGGAATTGGAAGATTACCTGTAATGGAGGGCGACGAGCTTGGGGGAATCCTCACAGCTAAGGATATTGCTCAGTCAATGATATCCTTTAGGAAAGTGGTTCCAGATAAATACAAGCCTGCTAGGATTAGAAATCTGCTTGTGGGGGATGTCATGACTCAAAACGTTAAAACAGTTAGTGAAGATTCCTTAATTGAAAAAGTTGCTCATATAATGATAGAAAATAATTTCAGTGGTCTGCCAGTTGTTAAAAACGGAATCATTAAAGGCATCATCACCAAAACGGATCTTTTAAAACTCATAATGGAACTTGAGGAGGTTCACTGAATTTCATCAGAGATAAAATGCAATCATTGTGGGTACCGATTGAATGTTAGTATGGGGAAGAGTTCCCCACAAAGTTTTTTTTTTAATTGTACATTGTGCGGTAATAATTATGAACTAAGTTTAAATGAGTTTATAGTTAAAGAACTTCCTAAATTACTTGATATGGATCATAATAGACTTAAAGAATCTTATAAGAATGGTAATCTGAAATTTTACAATAATAAATATGTAAATGCTCTGCAATTCCGTAAAAGTTTGGGAAAGATAGAAGCAGGGACCATGGTCTGTTTTGATAATGAAATTCACGTTATAAGAGGATTTCCTAAGATAAGAAGGACTTTAATGCTTTCAAAAGCATTGGAGAAACATTTTAACAGTGAAGTAGCTGTTGAAGAGAAGATGAACGGTTACAACGTTCGTATAACCTCATTAAATGGTAAAATAATCGCATTTACAAGAGGCGGTTATGTATGTCCATATACAACTAAAAAAGCACCTCAAATTATGGATTTAAACCAATTTTTCGAGGAGCATCCGGATCTAGTGATCTGTGGTGAAATGTTAGGAACAGAAAACCCTTATGTATCTCATTATTATCCTGAAATCGGTAAATTAGGATTTAGAATATTCGATATAAGGAAGAAACTTTCAAATCAACCACTATCTATAAAAGAAAAAAGGAGTATGCTAAAGAATTATGATCTTCCTTCAGTCAGACTTTTAGGAATTTACAAGCTTGGAGATGCTCCCTCTAATATACTGGAACTGGTTAAGGAGTTAGGAGAGGACGGTAGAGAGGGGGTAGTCATAAAGGACTTGGAAATGCAGATTCCTCCTCTTAAGTACACGGCTTCTCAGGCACATGATGATGAATTGATATATGCTTTTAAATATCCTTTTGATTTAGGGAAAGCTTTTTTCTTTAGTAGAGTCATTCGAGAGAGCTTTCAGGCTCATGAGATGAACGAATCAACGGAAGAGTTAGGTGAAAGGGCTCAAAGATTGGGGGAATCAATTTTATATCCCATGCTGGAAACTATAAAACATGTTGCAGAACATGAAGTGGCTGGAGAAGACTTGGTAATGGATGCAGATACAATAGAAGAAGCAGAGGATTTTGTGCAGCATCTGCGTGATCTGGGAGTAATGGCTAAGGTAATGGAATTCAATGATGGAAAGGCGGTTATAAGAAGGATACACCAATCCACTACTGATAAAATAAATAATTATATAAACGGCGGCTTATACTGAAGTTTTTTTAACCATAATAAATGAGAATATGAATAACTATAGAAAAGAAATTGATGAACGAGGAGAAGACTGTCTAAATAGGGTTAAAATCGGATTTTTCGGTCCTTCTGGATCATTTACAGAGGAAGCAGCCCTAACTCTAGAAGGGGATCTAGTAGCATTTTATACAATTCCCGAGGTTTTTGATGCTGTCAGTCAAAATAAAGTAGATATTGGAGTAGTTCCTATTGAAAATTCAATAGAAGGATCAGTGGGTATAACCCTAGATTTATTATCGCATGATTATGATTTAAAGATTAAAAATGAGATAATACTTCCTATAAGCCATAATCTTTTGGTTAATCCTAATATGACCCTTGATGATATTAAAATCATATATTCACATCCACAGGCTTTATCACAATGCAGAAAGTTTATAGAAGGGCTTAATGTAGTTACACAATCAGCACCAAGCACTTCCGCAGCAGCAGAGTTGATTGTACATAAAAAATATGCAGCAGCCATTAGCACTATAAGATCGGCTCAAATATATGATTTGGATATTGCGGAGCATAATATTCAGGATTATCAGAATAATCTAACCAGATTTGTAGTTGTTAATAAACAAGATCATCATAGGACATACACTGATAAAACTTCTATTGTTTTTCCTCTTCCAGAAGATAGAGCGGGAGGATTATATGAAATATTAGGGGAGTTTGCAAGAAAAAATGTTAATCTAACTAAAATTGAATCCAGACCTTCCAAGGAGAAATTGGGAAAATACATATTCTTTGTGGATTTGGAAGGGCATCGGGAGGATCTAGAGATAAGAAACATTTTAAATATAATAAAATCAAAAGTAGGATATATAAAGATTCTAGGTTCATATCCTAAAGAAGGTCACGATTAATGTAGGAGATGATTGATATAATTAATGATAAAGATAAGCTTATTCAAAGCTTACGTGAACTGGAATTTAATTTTGAGAAGGGTAAAATATCTAAAGATTCTTATAGTTCACAGAAAAAAATTTTAACTGATAAAATTGATAATATTGAAATTGTAAATAGAGTTAAAAAACTCCAAGGTAAAGGGGAAGTAGAACGAACTCTTGATGACTGGACAAAGAAGAAAAAAGAGGATCAAGTTGTCCAAGAAGAGAATGAAGAGCTCATGCGTAAGTATATGACTTCCACTAAAACTCGTGATTTAAGGACAACTAAAGAAAAAAAACGGGGAATAACTAGAAATCGTACAATATTAGCAACCTTATTGGCTGTAATTTTCTTTTCAGGTATTGCATTTGGATTTTTACTCATTAACAGCTCTTCTCAAGCATCAGCGGTTCCAATGACACTGAATCAAACTGCATTTTCCACTTCTAACCACACTACTAATGTTACAAATAACACTAACTCATTAAACACAAATACAACTCAAACCAGCCAATCACAAACCACTAAAACTAATACTATCAGTGGTACGGGATCGGGAACTAATAATACTACAGGCTAATGAAGTAATTTGAACCAAATTTTTTTTTATTTTTAATAAATAAATAGAGATTTAAAAATGAGAAACTATAATTTTTATAAATTATTTTTATCTTAAGATGTTTATAGAAGGTGAATAAAGTGAATATGTACCCTTTTTTGATAGTAACTCTTTTATCTCTAATTGTTTTAGCATCTGGATGCGTTAGCAACACTAATTTGAATCAAACTAAAACCTACTCTCAAAATGGAATTTACTTCGTTTATAATGGAACCTGGGAAAATGCTAATGTATCATCACCTAATGCAGTAGCAGGAGTAGGTGATCCTAATACAGTGAACCCTCAAACTCATGAACCTACTACATTCATACTCATCCAGAAACCAAACAGTACACTGGGTACAGATCTACAAACGGCTTACAATCAAAATTACGCAACATTTTTCAATAACACCTCTAATCAACGTGTATCAGATGCTAACATCACTGTAAATAATAATAAGGCTTTCGAAAATGTTTACATTAGTACATCTGGTGGTGTGCAAACAGAAATGAGGGCGGTTTGGTTATCACAAAATGGCCAAATCTATGTGATTCTTTGTGGAGCACTTCCATCAAATTTTGAAAATCAGCAAAAAAACTTTAATCTAACCATAAATAGTTTCAAGGTTCAATAAGTCCATGTTTAATTCTTGGATATTAATATAAATTCTCTCAAACAAATTAAATTTATTTTGATTACAAAAATGTTTAAATAATAGATTAAAATTGCTCCTTTTAGCCATATTCGATGAATTTCCAATTTTATTAACAAGCATCAAATGCAAAAATTATATAATAGAGACAGCCATACACTTATATCTGTTAAAGTTATAACTATATAGACAGAGTAGTGAGCCTCAAAATAATCATATATCTGCTTTTATTTTAGCTGAATCTTTGAAATTTAAAACTTAAACTCTCATGGATTATTCAATAGGTCATAATCAACTACTAATAAGAATTAAAATTAATACTAACAATTCAATCTTTAAAATTTAATATATCTTTATTTGAATCTTCATATCCTAATCTAAAACTTAAAGATTAGTTAATTGAATACAGTACTAATTCAAGATTATCAAAAAAAAGAAGAGGAGGAATGTAAATGGTATTGCCAGTCTGCGATGTCTGTCTCAAGAGCGGAATGCTATGTCAAGGGTGTGAAAATAAATTAAAAAGTGGTGAGATCACACAAATGGACTTGGACATTGCTAAAATACTTTATAAATTAGGCGAAGGTAAAATAGGATTTAAAAAGACCATAGAAATAGGCGACACAGTTATAATTGTTACCGAGAAGGAACAAGTAGGAAAACTCATAGGAAAAAGCGGTAAAATAGTTAGGGAAATATCACATAGTATTGGAAAGAAAGTGAGAGTAGTGGGCGAAAATTCAGATCTACGTGCAGTAGCTAGGGATATACTAGCGCCAGCCAGACTTTCAGGGATAAATATAATCTATGGCAAAGAAGGTCAGAAAAAATATAAAATTAGAGTTATGGCTGAGGATTCTAGAAGAATACCCGGCAGATTAGATTTTTTAAATAGCATAATCAAAGAACTTACCTCTGAAGATACTCTGGTAGTGGTAGACAGAAAATAAGTTATAATAAATACACTACAAAAATTTTTGAAAAATCAGATGTTGATTATATGGAAATCGTGCTTTGCGTTACCGGTAGCATTGCTGCAATAGAAGCAGTCAAACTGGCGAGAGAACTTAAAAGACATAAAATAGAGATAAAATGCTTCATGAGCGATGATGCATGTGAAATCATCCACCCTAACGCTATGGAATTCGCCACTGATCAAGAAGTGACATCAGAACTCACAGGTAAAATCGAGCACGTGAAATATGCACAATCAGATTTAATACTGGTGGCGCCGGCTACTGCTAATGTAATAAGCAAATTAGCTTGTAAAATTGCAGATAATCCTATTAATACTCTTTTAATTACAGCTTTTGGATATAAAACCCCTATAATATTTGTTCCATCTATGCATTATTCCATGTATCAGGCTATCTTAGAAAATATCCATAAATTAGAGGATGAGGGAATAACTTTCATAAAGCCGAAAATTGAAGAAAATAAAGCTAAATTTCCAGATATTAATGATATAATATTTTATGCCTTAAGAGAAACTTCTGATAAATCTTTACAGGGTAAAAAAATTTTAGTGAGTGCTGGTGCAACCTACGAGGAGATAGATCCGGTTCGTGGAATAACTAACAGGAGCTCCGGGAAGATGGGAGTGGAAATAGCCAGAGAAGCCTTTATAAGAGGGGCTGAGGTTACAATGCTCTGTGGTAGATTGGATATCCAAGTGCCCAGTATTTTCCGGGTAGTTAATGTGGAGTCAACCGAAGAAATGCAACTCGAACTGAAAAATCTATTAACAAAAAATGATATTTTCGTATCCGCAGCAGCAGTATCTGATTTTATTCCTGAAAAATCTGAACAAGATAATGCATATAAAATATCCTCAGAAAATGATATAACATTACATCTTAAACGTGCACCTAAAATAATAAATTCTGTAAAGAAAATAAACCCAGATATATTCTTAGTAGGTTTTAAAGCAGAATATAACGTATCTAGGGATCAATTAATTGATTCTGCTAGTAGAAAGATGAAGGAATCCGGCGCAGATATCATGATCGCTAACGATGTTGCTGTGAAAGGCGGTGGATTTGGTTCTGATAAAAATGAGATTATTATAATGGATGAAAATGTTTTTAGTGTCCCATTAACCTCAAAAAGGGAGATTTCGCAGAAAATTTTGGATAAGATTATAGAGAAAGTTTAATATTATTTTCTTTTTTAATACTAAACTATTTTAGATATTATTTAATTAATGTAGGATTTATATTAAAATCCGAATTCACAAACAAAACACATATGGTCTTTTTCATATGGTTCTAGATCAATTTTCTCTAGCACGTGAAAACCATTAGCATTTAACTTCGACTCTTCCTCTAGAAATACTTCACTAGGCTTTTTGGTAACATTTATACTTCTTGATTTTAACATTAGAATACCTAACCCATCTTTTTTTAAAAATAACCTCATATTATCAATGAAAAGCTCTGTCTGTTTGGGTTGGGCCACATCTGAGTAAATAATATCTACTTTTTCCATTAAATAAATATAATTTAAAGGTTTAGTTGCGTCATCTAAAATAGGAATCATATTACTCCGTAACTCGGATAAATCAACTAAATTCCGCATCATCCGGGGTGAAAACTCTACACAATAGATTAAACCTCCAGATGCTATGTCAGATATATGGGAAGGAGTGGTACCTGAAGATGCCCCTAAATAAAGAATTATAGAATCTATCTGGAAAGGAAAAACATCTAAACCGTTTAAAATAGCTGCAGCTAGTTTAGATCTTCGCTGATTCCATATTCTAAATTCTAATCCATTTATATTAACCAATTTCTCACCATAAACCTTTAATGTGGGTGTAAGGTTTGGAGTGGCTAAATGGTCATCTATTAAATAAACACCGATAAACTTTTCTTTAAAATCCATTCTATTTTTCCTTTATTGAATTAATTATGGGAATTGATTGAATATAAGAAATAACACAATAATAGGTTATTAAATTTAATAATACGTGTTAAATTTTTCTTTATATTTATCCTTCTTCTTTTTCTTCATTCTTTTTAGTTTATCTGATTTTAAACTTCTAACGGGCTTTTTAGGAAATGGATTTGCTTTTTGAATATCCAGTAATTTGATTTTGAAATTTTCTTCTATAGAATGATCAATGTCTCCTGAGAAAAAATCTTTCCGCACAGCTAGAGATATTTTAGATGCTAATGCACGGGCTATTTTCCCTCTAAGCCACCATTTTGCTCCTCTAACTTCAGGGTGCTGATAGATGATACCATGTTTAGGTGGTCTTTCACCAGTCTTCAGATGTCTGAAAAGAGCTTTTTCCGCCCCTAGTACTTGAATAGTTCCTGAAGGTAGCATGGAAAGTCTTTTAATTCCACCTACGTGTGCTATTAATTTAGCACCCAAGGATGCACCGACTAAATCCCGGAGGTTAGGTGCTAAATCTTCCATTTTCTCATCAATATAAACGGTAAGGGATTTTTTGGTTTTTTGCAGATGTTTTAGGGAATCTGCAAACTCCATTAACATTGAGATATCAAACTCGCTAATATCGGCTCCAATACTTTTTTCTATCTTTAAATCAGGATCCAGAATTTCTGAGTCTATTATTGAATTTTTGTATCCATATTCTGCCACTAATTTAGTGTAGAGCTCATGGCTTTTTATTTTATCGAGCTCTGGGAAATGTATGGAATACCATTCTCTTAATCTCTCTGTAAGTTTGCCTGTTATTTCATCCATTTCATCAATAGTGTTTATTGCTTGAATTAGAAGGATATCCTCGGCTTTTAATGCTTCACTCAAACGATGTCTCGTGACTTCTAGGGATGTTTGGTGGATTATAATATTCATTTCTTCTTTTGTTTCGATAAAACCAGTTTTTTGTAGTATATCTGCCATATTAGACCTTAAAAATTCTCCACCTTCATTAGGAGTTCTGAATTCAAATTTATGATTATTTTTAAGATTTTTATACTTTGAATAGGATATAGTGGTTTCTATTACTATTTTATCATAATTTTTTACTATTCTTTTTAGTATGGATTTTTCTTCTTCAGTTAAAACATCATTTTGTATTTTTGTAAGTCTTTCAGTAAGTTTGCTACTTGGGAAAAGTTCATAATCTAAGAGGGTAAAATTTTCATTAAGAATAACGAAACCGGCAAAACACATGCTTAGATAACACTTCATAGATTTATTGTTATATTCAAAGGGATTTATAATTTTCTTTAAGTCGAGGTGGTTGTAGTGCTTGAAACTGAAATCTGCAGATTAAAAATGAGAAATCCTACCATGTTGGCAGCTGGCGTGTTAGGTACTACAGCATCATCCCTTAATTGGGCCGCTAGAAATGGTGCTGGTGCAGTGGTAACTAAATCTTTTAGTAAAGAGCCTAATAATGGTTATCCTAATCCAACAACTGTTGAAGTAACAGGAGGATTCATAAATGCTGTGGGATTGTCCAATCCGGGAGTTGAAGCATTCAAAGTGGAACTGAAAAAACTGGAAGGATCAGTTCCTGTGGTGGCATCCATCTATGGGGCAAATCCGGAAGATTTTAGAATATTAGCAACTAAAATTGAGGGAATTGTGGATATGGTCGAGCTCAATGTATCCTGTCCACATGCATTAGGAGGTTGTGGTGCTTCCATTGGTCAGGATCCTGATTTCACTGCAGAAGTAGTTAAAGCAGTTAAAAAAGTGATTAGTACTCCATTAAGTGTGAAATTAACTCCTAATGTGACGGATATTGTTGAAATAGCTGTTGCCTCTCAAAAGGCTGGTTGTGATGCTTTAACCTTAATTAACTCTTTGGGACCAGGCATGCGCATCGACATTGAAACCGCTCACACCGTACTTTATAATAAATTTGGCGGACTTTCAGGGCCTGCTATTAAGCCAGTAGCATTAAGATGTGTTTATGATGTTTATGAAGCTGTAGATGTGCCTTTGATGGGAGTTGGTGGAATAAGAGATTATAGAGATGTAGTTGAATTTTTTTTCGCCGGTGCAAGTTGCGTGCAGATAGGAACTGCAATATATTATGATGGATTAGATGTATTTAGAGATATATCTACGGGGCTCGAGAAATTCATGATTAGAAAAGGTTATCAAAGCGTGAAGGAAATGGTTGGAAAAACCCATAACTACTAATTGAATTAACGCTTTACTATAAAAAAAATTTAGGCTAGATTAACATGCATGTTCCTAATATTGTTGAAATAAAAGAAATAATAAAAGAGACAGACACGGTTAAAACTTTCATTTTCGATTGGAAGGTGAAAGATGAGGTGCCCGGACATTTTATGATGCTGTGGAACTTTCAAGATGAGAAACCCATGTCCATATCATTAATTAACCCCATAAAAAATGAAATTGGCATATCACTAAGAAAAGTAGGTGGATTCACAGAAGCAGTTCATTTAATGGAGGAAGGGGATAAATTAGGGTTAAGAGGTCCTTATGGTAGAGGATTTGAAATTACAGGTTCTAGAATTCTGGCAGTTGGGGGAGGAATTGGGATGGCCCCCATAGTTGCTTTTGCTGAAGAAGCTTCCAAGAGAGGTTTTAAGGTGGATGTGATAAGTGCTGCAACTACTCAGGATGAATTACTTTTTCTAAATAGGTTTAAAAAAAGTGGAGTTAATTTAATGTCATGCACTGATGATGGCACCTACGGCTTCTGTGGATTTGGAACAGAACTCGCAGAAGAAGCCCTAAGAAATGATAGTTATGATATGTTGGTTTGCTGTGGTCCGGAGGTTATGATGAAAAAACTGGCGGATATAGTGGATAAATTTAAGATACCTGCCCAATTTTCATTGGAACGCTACATGAAGTGCGCTATAGGCTTATGTGGTCAATGTTGTGTGGATGATGTGGGTTGGAGGATATGTGTCGAGGGGCCAGTGTTTTGGAGGGATGAGTTAAGATTAATAACGGAATTCGGAAAATACAGGCGGGATGCTGCTGGAGTTAAACATTCTCTAATTTAAATCTTCATATATTCATTTAAAAATCCATATTATACTTATTAATAGTAAACGACATTAAACAAAAAAATAGAAGTAAATTTTTTTTCATAAATTATTTTCAACTTTTTTTATAAGTGATAAATATGAGTTATATAAAAGATACTTTAACTTCAGCGTTTTTCATTGTGATAGTTCTTCTATTACTATCATTATTGGCTTTAACACCTTTAATCAGCATGATTCTGTTAGGTGCCATATTTGCTTATGTGATAAGACCTATATCTAGTCGGATGGAGTCATTTTTAAAATTTAAGTCAATAGCAGTAATTGTTGCTATGATACTAGTGATAATTCCTCTTATAATTCTTTTGGTAATTGTAGTAAATGGTTTCATACAAACTGTACCATCCATTATTGGTTTTGCTAAAAGTTTAAATTTAACAAATTTAAACAGTTCAAACGTCCAGAATTATACTTTTGTTAAGCATTATATACCAGCTAGCTTTTATCCCGATTTAAACTCAGCTATAGATGCTATAAATGGTGAAGTAACTGTTATTCTTCGAGGAATTTTAAGTTATTTTGTGACAATCCTAGAATCCGTTCCTATGGCTTTGCTTCAACTATTCATATTTTTTGCTTCTACTTTCTATTTTGTAAGAGATGGTGATAAATTATGGGAGTATGTAGACTATCTGATACCTTATAAAAGAAAACATTATTTTAATACACTTTTTAAGGAAATAGACAGAGTTTTAAAGAGTATATTTATTGGACATTTCCTTACAGCCATATTAACTGGGATACTGGCAGGTGTTGGATTTTATTTATTAGGATACCCTTATGCATTATTTTTAGGAGTATTAACCGGATTTTTCCAGCTTATACCCTTCATAGGACATTGGCCGATTCCATTGGCTCTTTCTATTTATGACTTTTCAACAGGTAATTACTTAAGGGCGGTAGCGGTGTTAATATTGGCAATAGTTCTGAATATTTTTGATTTCTATATAAGGCCTTATTTGGCGGGAAAGTATTCTGATATTCATCCGTTAATATTTATGCTGGGATTCATATCTGGGCCGTTGATGTTTGGAATAGTGGGTTTTATAATAGGGCCGCTCATTCTAGGAGTTACTTACGCTGCAGTTGTAGCGTATAAAAAGGAATTAGAAGTTAAAATTGATGTTAAAGATAAATCAGTTTAATTATTAAATTAATAAAATTTTTTTTGGATAATAATTTCATAGTTCGAATTTTCAAATATATTGTAGGATTAAAAATCATCTGAGAATTAAATATTCAGCTACTTTTCAGAGAATTTAAATTGCTTACTTTTTCCAATCATCTCTTCTAATTCAATACCCTTAAGAAAGGCTAAATCTTTATTTAACCTATAATTATTCTTTTTAGTTTTCTCGAGATCATTTATTCTCACGAAACGCCATTTCTCCCGCTTAAATTTGGCCCCTACATATGGGTTTGCCCCGAATATATCCGAAAATTCGCGTAGAGCATCTATCTTCTGAGAATTTATATAAATCCTCTCTGAAGACGTAGACTTAACTTCAATTGCAAGATACATTTTTCCATTCCCTGCAATTACGTCTGGAAGAGGTTTTTTAGTGGCTCCCCCTGAGGCAGGGGCCCTCATAGCTGCACAATCTGCTTCCCATAGCATTTTAACCAGTTCTCTCTCCTCCCTGGAACCTTTCTTACTCATCTTCTTCACCCGGGCCCTTTTAGTATTATCTTTGAATAGAAATTCTATTAGACTTAAATTAACAATAATAAATTCATTTAATATGCTATTAAATATATCTAGAAATAATGTAAGGATTAAAATTAAAAAAGATATTCATTGAAAATTCAGAACCTTTTCATGAAAATAAGGCCGGGGCCGAGATTCGAACCCGAGTCGCGGGATCCACAGTCCCGTAGGATAACCAACTACCCTACCCCGGCATGATGAAATGAATGCAGGGGCAGGGATTCGAACCCTGGTAGGCCTACGCCAACAGGTCCTAAGCCTGTCCCCTTTGGCCAGCTCGGGCACCCCTGCCCATATTTTTAGATTATTCGATTTATTATTATATGATGATGGACATAAACAAATGCTCCGGCCGGGATTCGAACCCGAGTCATCGGCTCGAAAGGCCGACATGATTGGCCGGACTACACTACCGGAGCAAAACTGAAGTGGGCCCAATGGGATTCGAACCCATGGCCGCCCGGTTATGAGCCGGGCGCTCTACCTGGCTAAGCTATGGGCCCAAAACGCCGCCGACAGGGCTCGAACCTGTGACCAATCGGTTAACAGCCGAACGCTCTACCTACTGAGCTACGGCGGCAAATGCCAAGCAAAGCCTGTAAACCGTGCACTATTATTTCAGGGCTTACAAGATTTTAAAACATAGCACATCAAGATGTAATTTTAAAGTTGATGTTTATTATATATAAATATTTTGGATATAAAGAATGAAAAAAGTTTGTTTATTTGTTTATTAATCATTTATAATTCCTGTTTTAACTTTTAGGTGCAAAAAGTATTTTTTAGTATTTGTTTTAAATAATTATAGTTCTTCTTTAGAAATGGAAGGGTAAATGATGAACTTAATAAAAAAAATAGAAAACCATAAAACTATTGATCTTCTCATTAGAGCCAATAAAATTACATTAAATGGTCATGGCAATAAAATAACCCTTGAAAGGGCAATTTTCATCTCATGGTGGTGTGAAAAAGGTGATTGTGCGTTCTGTTACATGTCATCTCAGAAATCTAAAATAAAAGATCCTAAAAAGGCTAGAAGAAATGTTAATTCCATTCTGGCTGAGGCTGAGCTGGTAAAAAGAATTGGCTGGAATATTGAATTTCTTTCGGGAGGTTATGATTCTTTCACTACTGAAGAAATTAAAAATATCTCCAAAAGAATTTATGAGATAAGTGGAAAACCAGTTTGGCTTAATGTGGGCATCATCAAGGACTTAAAAGAATATGGAGAAGAAATTGTTGGTGTAACTGGAGCAGTGGAGGCAGCGAATCCTATTCTTCATGATAAAATTTGTCCAAGCAAATCCTTAGAAGATATTGTGGAAATGCTGGAAATTGCTGGTGATTTAGGCTTCAAAAAGGCGATAACAATAATTCTTGGCTTAGGAGAGACACCTGAAGATTTAAGATATCTTTTCAATCTTATAAATGATTTAGGAATTCAGCGGGTGATTTTTTATTCATTAAACCCTCATAGTGGCACTATTTATGAAAATTCGCCGCAACCAGCATCTCTTTATTATGCGGGGACCGTGGCGGCTACAAGAATAAAATTTCCAAAATTGGAGATAATTACCGGTACTTGGATAGATAATTTGGCTAATATAGGACCTTTACTTCTCGCAGGCGCTAATGGCATCACTAAATTTCCTTTATTTAAAATGTTCGGCACAAATTACGGTAGAAGAGTAGAGGATGAAGTCAAATGGGCGGAAAGAGAGCTTATAGGTACATTTACAGATTTCAATAAACTTAAGATGGGTAAAAGTCCTTCACCTGATCTTGAACCATTTATAAAACGATATATTGATAAATGCATTAATAAATGAAATGAATAGATTATGCTAAAGAGGGTTTTTAATAAAATCAAAGATTAATAATTTGATTAAAGTAAAACTCGCAGTTAATGTATCTATGCATTTAAAATATAAGAGATTATAAATTAAAATTTGATAAAAAAATTTATTGAGCTATAAAAAAAATCAACTTAGAATTATTTTAAAATAAATATCTTTTAAATCAAGTCTTCAAAAAATGCAGGGGTTCCCGAGCGGTCAAAGGGGACAGGTTCAGGGCCTGTTGGCGTAGGCCTACCAGGGTTCGAATCCCTGCCCCTGCATTCATATCTTTGTTTAAAATAATAAAGAAATACATAAAATCATACTTTTCAAGGAGGGAATAACATTAAGATGAAATGCGGATTGGAAATCCACGTTCAACTTGAAACCAATTCTAAATTATTCTGTGATTGTCGTACTAATTATCAGGATGCACCATCCAACTCAAATATTTGTTTTGTATGTCTAAATCAGCCCGGTGCTAAGCCTTATCCACCTAATAAGGAAGCTTTGGATGGAGCTATTAAAATAGCCTTGATGTTGGATTGTAAAATAAGTCCTGAAGTTACATTCTTTCAGAGAAAACATTACGACTATCCAGATCTCTCCTCCGGATATCAGCGTACTTCCATACCTATAGGATACGGGGGAGACCTCAATGGAGTTAGAATAAGGGAAGTTCATTTAGAGGAGGACCCTGGTCAATATAAGCCTGATCTCGGTTTGGTGGATTTCAATCGGTCTGGTATACCTCTAATTGAAATTGTAACAGAGCCAGATATGAAATCACCCGATGCAGCTCGTACATTCTTAAGGGAACTTATAAGGGTTTTAGAATATAGTGGCAGTGCCCGAGGAGAGGGAACCATGCGAGCTGATGTGAACATCTCTTTGGAAGGCGGTAAACGGGCTGAAATCAAAAATATTAATTCTATAAAAGGTGCTTACAAGGCTCTTCAATTTGAGATGGTTCGACAGAAAAATCTTTTGAAGAGGGGAATCGAGATAAAACAAGAAACTAGGGCTTTCTTAGAATCTCAGATGATAAC
>Ga0182021_10000331_pt1 | contig 48862 bp, 44 predicted proteins | sample 612E3MmetaG_FD_120493 | JGI IMG/M metagenome (GOLD analysis project Ga0182021, IMG submission 120493) | Permafrost microbial communities from Stordalen Mire, Sweden - 612E3M metaG (Illumina Assembly) | ecosystem: Environmental > Terrestrial > Soil > Wetlands > Permafrost | place: Sweden... | reverse complement strand
GGGGGGGGGGGGGGGGGGGGGGGGGGGGGGGGGGGGGGGGGGGGGGGGGGGGGGGGGGGGGGGGGGGGGGGGGGGGGGGGGGGGGGGGGGGGGGGGGGGGGGGGGGGGGGGGGGGGTGGGGTGGTAGCCGAATTGCCCTGAGTGACCGAAGGGAGTCGAAGGGGAATGAGTTTGAGGCTTCACCGATAACCCCCGATGCGCTGAATATCGCGAAAATCTCGTGCGATATTTCCGCGAAGCGGTTCGGGACTTCGCTTACGCTTCGCAAGCGCGGAACGCGCGCCGCTAGAAGGCGTAACGCGAGGGGATTATTCGTTTTATCCTGAGGTAGGGTTTAAATGGAAGGCATAAAGGGAAAGAAAGTTTTAGTTACCGGCGGGGCGGGTTTTATCGGGTCGCACATTACCCGCCGGCTTGTTAATTTGGGCGCTAAAGTGATAGTTGTTGATAATATGGCGAGCGGCAAAATGAGAAATATAGAAGATGTTTTGGATAAGATATCTTTTATCCAGAAAGATATTAGAGACGATGCGGCGTTAGCCCAAGCTTTGGCCGGTGTTGATTACATATGTCATCAGGCGGCTTTGCGCAGTGTTCCTAAATCGGTGGATAATCCTGCTGAATATAACGATGTCAATGTGACCGGCACATTAAAATTATTTTTGAAAGCAAAAGAAAAAGGCATTAAGAAAATTGTTTGCGCTTCTTCGAGCTCGGTGTATGGAGAAAGGGTTGATTTTCCCGAGAGGGAGGACGATACCGCCAAACCCATTTCTCCCTATGCGGCTACCAAGTTAATCGTTGAGCATTATTCTTACGTGTTTTGTAAATTATACGGGATGGAAATCGCTAATTTACGCTATTTTAACGTATACGGCCCCAGGCAATCCCTCGATGATGAGTATGCCGTGGTCGTGCCTAAATTTATAAATTGTCTTTTAAAGAACGAGCCGCCGCCGATATATGGCGACGGCAATCAGGAAAGAGATTTTACCTTTGTGGATAATGTGGTGGATATTAATATCGCCTGCCTCATTAAGGAAAATATAGCGGGGGATGTTTTTAACGTGGGCGCCGGATCACCCAATTCCATTAACGATCTATTGGATAATTTAAAAAAAATAATCGGCAGCAAAATTCAACCTGAATTTCGCCCTTCCCGGCCGGGAGATGTGCGCAAGACGCACGCCGATATTTCCAAGGCGAAAAAAATATTGGGCTGGCAACCGAAGGTAAATTTCAGACAGGGTTTGGAAAAAACGGTGGAATGGTTTAAATCGCATAGCGCATAGTGCAGGGAGCATGCCGTAAATAAAGAATATTCTTACTTTATGCTCCCGGCGCTTTGCTCGATGCATACCTGGTGAATTGTGAATATATTAATTACCGGCGGAGCGGGATTTATCGGGTCGCATTTATGCGGCCGGTTCTTAGAGCGCGGTGATTCTGTAATCTGCGCAGATAATTTTATTACTGGTTCAAAAGATAATGTCAAAGAATTTTTAACCAATTCCAGGTTTCGTCTGATTGAACACGATATATCAACCCCGCTTTATATCGAGGAGAAATTAGATTGGGTTTTTCATTTTGCTTCTCTGGCTTCGCCAAAATTTTATCTCGGTTACCCGATAAAAACTTTGAAATCCGGCCTTTTAGGGGCACACAATTGTTTAGGCATTGCTAAGGCCCATCACGCTAAACTTTTTCTCGCTTCCACCTCAGAAATTTACGGCGACCCTCTGGTCCATCCGCAGACAGAAGAATATTGGGGCAATGTTAATACGATTGGGCCGCGCTCTTGTTATGACGAATCAAAACGCGGGGCTGAGGCTTTTGTCTACGCGTATCATCGCGAGCATGAACTAAATGTGCGAGTGGTGCGTATTTTTAACACATATGGGCCGTTTATGGCTGTTGACGACGGCCGCGTCGTTTCTAATTTTGTCGTCCAGGCGCTAAAAAAGCAAGATTTGGCTATTTACGGTAAGGGTGAGCAAACGCGTTCTTTTTGCTATGTGGATGACCTCGTGAGGGGGATATTAAGAATGATGGAAGTTGATTATCAATTGCCGCTTAATCTGGGCAATCCCGTTGAATTCAAAGTCATTGAGCTGGCTCGGCTCGTTCTGAAGCTTCTCAAGTCACGATCTCAGATAAAATATTTTCCTATACCCGAAGACGACCCCAAACAGCGCAAGCCTGATATAACCAAAGCAAAGACTTTGTTGGATTGGCAGCCCAGTATCCCTTTAGAAGAAGGCCTTGTAAAAACAATAGAGTATTTTAAGTCTAAAATAAAAAGTTAACCCTTTACTTGATTTATTGTTTTTAGGGAGGTATAATAAAGTCATAATCAGAAATACCGCTAGATAACCTCATATTTATCCGGGAGGGAGAATGGCCTCAGATAACCTTAATGAAAAGCGGTTAACCAGAAGATTTTCCTGCCTTTTATACGGTAATTTTAAATCAGACGCCGACCACCGCGGCTTAGCTTTGTTCCAGAATGTAAGCGAAACCGGATTGATGTTAAAAGCCTATGATACGCTTATCCCCGGCCAGGAATTGGAAATCAATATCCGGCGGCAGAATTCCATGGTTTTTTCTTTGAGCGGCCAGGTACGCTGGTGTAGAAAGGAAGGAGATTATTGGCGAGCGGGTATATCTTTTCGGGAACCGGCAGTATTTGATTTAAGCCGAATCGCGTAGTAGATAAAGAGGCGGCTTTAACTAAGGTTCGGAGGGGCTGTCTATGGATAATCCGCAAGATAAAAGAGAAGTGGAAAGAATCTCTTGCTATCTGGAAGGCGAATTGATATCCGATCACGGAGACTACAACCAGGTGATTCTTTATGATATCAGCGCTGCCGGCGCGGAAGTAAGAACGCACCGGCCGGTGAGGGTAAACGCCCAGGTGAGAATTAACGTGATTACGAAAAAGCTGACGCCATTTGTTTTGGAAGGAAAGATACGCTGGTGCAAAAAGGACGATGACGTATGGCAAGCCGGCATTGCTTTTCACCGCCCCTTACCGTTGCCGTTTAACGAAATAGCGCAGTTTATGCATTAAGCCTCCGGCTTAATGAACCAAAAAACATAAGAACGAAAGAGCCGGCAAACTATAAACAATATTTAATTTTTGTTCTTTCGTTTTTCAGTTCTTTCGTTTCCCGGTTATTTTTAATATGAAACGTTTTATTTTCAAACGTCTGCTTTTTTCCCTACCCTTGCTTTTAGGAATAACCTTTTTAACTTTCCTTTTTATCCATCTGGCGCCGGGTAATTTTTTCGATAACTTAAGATTAAACCCGCAAATTTCCCGCCAAACAATCAAACTCTATGAAGAAAAATTTAATCTCGATAAACCGTTTTTTGTACAATATCTCACTTGGCTAAAAAATGTCCTAAGCGGTAATTTAGGCGACTCTTTCGCTTACAAAGCGCCGGTTTCAAAAATAATTTCTTCCCGGGCGGCCAATACGCTTATTCTTTCCGTATCCAGTATTATTTTTACTTGGATTTTAGTTATCCCCTTAGGGATAATATCCGCCGTCAAGCGCGATAAATTTATCGATAAACTATTATCTTTTTTTTCCTACCTCGCTATTTCCACTCCCACATTTTTATTGGCATTTTTGTTTCTTTTTTACGCCACATTTACCCACTGGCTCCCCTTAGGAGGCATGCGTTCGGTTAATTACCAGGACTTAAATTTTTGGGGTAGATTTTTTGACGTTGTCCGGCATTTGATTATTCCGACAGTTGTTTTATCTTTAGGCAGTATTTTCGGCCTGCAAAGAATTTTGCGCGCCAATCTTCTGGAAGTGTTAGGTTCTTCCTACATATTGGGCGCTAAGGCGCGAGGTATTACCCCTACCCGTATTATTTATGTGCATGCTTTGAAAAACGCGTTAAACCCGATGATTACGATTTTTGGGTACCAATTTTCTTCGATTTTAAGCGGCGCCGCGCTCACTGAGATAATCGTCGGTTGGCCGGGATTGGGCCAGGTTACTTTGGCGGCGGTGATGATGCAGGATTTGTATCTAGTGATGGGTTCGGTGTTAATGGGAAGCGTGTTTTTGATCATCGGAAATTTGCTGGCGGATATTTGTTTAGCTTACGCTGATCCGCGGATACGCTATGAAGAGAGATAAGTTATGCAAATCATGAAACATCTTGTCAAAAACAGATTAGCCCTGGCGGCTTTGATTACGCTTGGTTTGCTGTATTTTATGGCGTTATTCGCGCCGTTTTTCGCGTCTTATCAATATGACGCCGACGATTGTTTATATTCCTGGGCGCCGCCGGCAAAAATACACCCGTTTAGTTTCAAAGATAAAATGTTCCGTCCGTTCGTTTACGGCCAAACTTACCGGATTAACGATTATTACGCCCGGGTCTACCGGGAAGATAAAACTAAGATTTACCCGATTCGGTTTTTTGTCAAAAACTTTGATTACAAAATCTTTGGCCAAGGGAAAACAAATATTCATTTATTTGGTATCGATGAGGGTAAGATTTTTATTCTCGGCGCCGATTTAAAAGGGAGAGATATTTTTTCGCGCATCCTTTACGGGAGCAGAATATCGTTGTCGATAGGCATCGTCGGCGCCGGCCTGGCGCTTTTGATCGGTTTGTTCCTCGGAGGGATTGCCGGTTATTTCGGCGGGGAAATCGATAACATTATAATGCGCTTCTCGGAGATGTTTATGATGGCGCCTTATTTTTATCTTATTCTTGCTCTCAGGGCTTCTTTTCCGCCTAATTTGAGTTCGACGCAGATTTATTTATTGATTGTCGTAATTCTTTCTATTTTAGGATGGGCTCCGGTTTCCCGGATTATCCGGGGCATGGCCCTGTCTTTACGAGAAACCGATTTTGTCTACGCGGCACGTGCTTCAGGTCTGGGAGATTTCGCGATAATCCGGCGCCATATTTTGCCGCATACTTTTTCATATGTGATTACGGCGTTTGTATTGGATGTGCCTTCGTATATTTTAGGCGAGTCAGCGTTAAGCCTTATCGGTTTGGGGATACAGGAACCGGAAGCAAGTCTGGGTAACCTTTTATCCCAGGCAATGGGCATTGTCAATATCCGGCTTTTTCCCTGGATTTTATATCCCGGCCTGGTTATCCTGCTTGTTACGATATGTTTTAATGTGTTGGGCAGCGCCTTGCGGGACGCGGTGGATCCGAAGAGGAAAATATTGTAAACACAGATGATCACAGATGAGAGGAAGCAGATGATCGCGGATAAGATGATAAAATTTCAAATAACAAGTTCCAATATTTGCGATTGCGTTTTATCTGTGATCATCAGCATCTTCTAATCTGTGATCATCAACATATATAAAAATTATGATATTACAAATAAAAAATCTTACCGTAGAATACGCCGCCGGGGTTAAGGCTTTGGATGGCGTGAGTTTTGACGTTCGCGAAAACGAAATCCTCGGCATTATCGGCGAGTCCGGAAGCGGTAAAAGTACGCTTGCTTATTCCCTTCTGGGTCTTTTACCTTATGATTGCAAAAAAAACGGCGGTATTATTTTTAACGGTACGGAGATAATTTCTTTGACGGATAAAGAATGGCAAAAATTGCGCGGCGGTAAAATCGCTTTTATCACCCAGGACGCGGCGAGTTCGCTTAATCCCGTTTTAACCATCGGTTATCAATTCCGGGAAATTTTAAAATGCAAATCGGCTTTCGGCAGCGATAGGGAAGCCGGGGCAATTATATCAGATTCATTTAAAAAGGTCCGGTTGTTTGACGTTGGGCGTGTAACGAATAGTTATCCTCATCAGCTTTCCGGCGGGATGCTGCAAAGGGTGTGCATCGCGATGGCAATCGCTCTTTCCCCGCAACTTCTGATTGCGGATGAGCCGACCAGCTCTTTAGACATAACCATCGAAAGCCAGATTGTAAATCTATTTAAAGAATTGCGGCAGCAATTGAGTTTGACGGTTTTATTCATTACTCATAATCTTGGTCTGGTAAAGGTTTTATGTGACCGAGCGGTGGTACTTAAAGCCGGCAGGGTTAAGGAAATACAGGAAACGTCCGGTCTCTTTGCCGCCCCGCGGGACGAGTATACTAAAAGTTTGATTTCTTCGTTAAAGGAATTAGAATAAATGCTCGGTTAGGGCTATGGCAACGATGCCGGTATGGGTAAAGGCAACGGTCAGGGTCTAATAAAAATCAAGATATTCCGGTTATTTTTTATCCGCGAAGCGGAGGGGATTATTTTTTTGCGAAATAAAAAAATAATATGAAGATTAATTTAGCCAAATCAGCCGGATTTTGTTTTGGGGTAAAGCGGGCGATTAAGACCGCGTTTGCCGCCGCGTTTTCCGGCGAAACCATCGAGATGCTCGGCGATATCGTCCACAATGAAGATGCGGTGGATAAAATTAAAAAAGCGGGTATCAAAAAGATATCGCTCCTTAAGAACGGTAAAAATAAAACTTTACTTATTCGGGCGCACGGCGCGCCTTTAGATATTTTTATTAAAGCCCGGGCGCTGGGATATAAAATAATCGACGCGACTTGCCCTATGGTTAAAGAAATACATAAAATTGTGGTTGCCCAGCAAACCCGGGGCCGGAATATTATCATTGTCGGGGATAAGGAGCACGATGAGGTAAAGGGCATCATGGGGCAAATCAATCATCGGGCGATCGTCATCGACGCTTTGGAAAATATACCTTTCGCCGAAATCAAGAAGATTAAAAAAGCCTGCCTGGTCGTCCAGTCAACGCAAAATTTGGAAAAAGTCTTAAAAATCGCGGAAGTTTTGAAGCAGTACATCACCGATTTAAGTTTTTTTAATACCATTTGCAACCCCACCCGCACTAAACAACAGGAAATCAGGGCTATGCCTCTTGAGAATGATGTGATAATTGTCATCGGGTCGCGGACCAGCGCCAATACGAGAAGGCTTTATGAAATATCTAAATCATTAAACGCGCGTACTCATTGGATACAATCGGACAAAGAAATCAAACCGTCATGGTTTAAGGGGGCGGAGAGCGTAGGTGTTACTGCCGGCGCGTCTACTCCCGATGAAGTAACTAAAGAAATTGTCGAAAAGTTAAATAATTTGGGTTAATCGTTGCGTGAATTATTACGCTGTAAATTTATTTGCGTAGCAGGGGAAGGCAATTGATGGATATTTTACGCACCCAAAATCTGAAAGTTTATTTTAAACAGCAGGGTAAGGCCATTAAGGCGGTTGACGGCGTGGATGTTTTTCTTAAAGAAGGGTTAATCGTATCCTTAGCCGGCGAGTCTGGTTGCGGCAAGAGTACGCTGGCGAAGACGATTCTGGGGTTTAATAAACCTTACGCCGGCAAGGTTTATTTTAAGGGTGTGGACATAACGCTTAAGAAAAATGAGCCGGTCATTCGGAAAAATATCCGGATTGTTTTTCAAAACCCTTATCTCAGCTTTGACCCGCGGTATACGGTATTTGCCGCGTTGTATGAAGCGCTGACAGTTTTTAAAAAGTTAAGCAAAAGCGAGGGAAGGGGATTGGTAGTCAAAGCGTTGAATGAGGTAGAATTGAATGAGGATGCCCTCGACCGCTACCCTCATGAATTAAGCGGCGGCCAGCTTCAGCGGGTATGTATCGCCCGCGCCCTCATCAATAATCCTTCTCTGGTTATTCTTGATGAGCCGACGTCGAGTCTTGATGCTACTACCGCTTATAAAATTATAAAATTATTGAAAGAATTACGGGATTCTCGCGCCATGACCTTCTTATTTATTTCCCACAACCTTAAATTATTGCACAAAATATCTGATTTTTGTTTTATCATGTATTACGGAAAAATCGTCGAATATGGGCCAAAAGATATTTTATACGCGAATCCTTTGCATCCTTACACCAAGCTTCTGTTTGATTCCGCCGATTATAAAATCAAGAATATCCTTCAAGCCCAGGAGTTGGATTATTACGGCTGCGTATTCAAAGGTAACTGCCAGCGTAAAACCGCTGCCTGTGATAACCCCCCGTCTAAGTTAGAAGCGGAACCGGGGCATGCGGTGTTTTGTTTTAACGTCGATAGCCGCTGAGGGAATAACGTTTGATGTCCGCCGGTAACCATAAAGGAAAAAAGACTAAGATCATGGTTTACGGTAAAATGCCAATTATGGATAAGCCGCAAAAGGGAGTTAATCTGGGCGGGTGGTTGTTGATGGAAGGCTACATGCTTCATGGACGCAACATTGCCGAACACATTTTTAAAAAAGAATTTCAAAAAATATACGGCAGAAAAGAGTTGGCGCGTTTCGAAGAATTGTTCCGCGATAACTTCATCAACGAAGATGATTTTATTGCCGTTGCGGGAATGGGCGCTAAAATAATCCGCTTACCGTTTAATCATCGGTTGCTCGAGAAAAAACCTTTTATCTATGATGAGGGCGGTTTTGCCTGTCTGGATAAAGCGTTAAGCCGGGCGCAGCGGCATGGTTTAAAAGTAATCCTTGATTTACATGCCGCCTGCGGCAGCCAGAACTGCGATTGGCACGCCGACAGCGACGGCCGGGTTTTAATCTGGGGTAATAAAAGATACCAGGAAAGAACTTATGCCCTTTGGCAGGTAATCGCCGGCCGGTATAAAAATCATCCGGCCATTTACGCTTACGATGTACTTAACGAGCCGGTGTTGGGCGAAGAAAGCACGGATATTCTGAAAAACTTTTACCAGAAAATTATTAAACATATCCGTGGCGTCGACAAAAAAACTTTGATTTTTTTGGAAGGCAGCCGATGGGCTCAGCAAATAGAATTTTTGCCGGATTTGCTCGGCGCCCATATCGGGGTAAGTATCCATGCCTATATGCCGCTTAGCTATACCTGCCATTACCAGCCGCTTTATAAATATCCCGGTCGAATTGAGGATCGGGATTGGGATAAACGGCAGATTTATAAATACATGGAGCCTTACTATAGATTTTCCTGTAAACATAAAACCAAAATGTTTGTGGGAGAATTTGGCATTAACTGGCGCGGCGGAAATTACGGCGAGTTAAAATGGCTTGATGATCTTTTAACCATTCTCGATAATTTTTCTTTCGACTATACCTATTGGACATATAAAGCGATTGCCGGCCATATTTACCCCGACGGAATATACCAGTATCTGCCTAATTCTCAATTCGTTTGTCGTCAGGGACCGGTTTACGGCTGGGAAACTTATTTAAAATATTGGAAAGACGAAAAAGATTCAATCGCCGATTTTTGGCAAAGCAAAAACTATACTCCTAACCGGCCGGTTATCGAGCTATTACGCCGCCATTTTAATAATGAGGCTTAGATTCTCTCAAGCTCGAAGAGCGCAGAGAAAATCTGTAGCCGAATTACCCAGCACTAATTTTGTTAAGCAAAATTAGTGCTGGGTAATGAGTTTGAAAACTCGCCGAAATCAAGACCGCAGGCTTGAGGCTTACCTAACCGAAAAATGCATTCGTTTGCTCTCATCGCACTAAAAATGTATTTACCCCTCTCGATAAATATGGTATGATTTTCTTCTAAAACAGCAGGGAAGAACTGTGTTCGAGATGATAGAAAGAATCGTTTCCGAGGACACATCTATAGGGATATCCAGAGGCATACAGCAAGCGGTGTGAGGTGAACAGCTATGAAAAAGAAAGTCCTGGTCATTGATGATGAGAGCGAAATAGTAGTTTTTATGGAAAAATTCCTGGCGCAGTTCGATATTTCCGCGATAAAAATTCTGCCGGGAGAAGGGGTGGTCGATTGCTATAACCGCAGCCAGCCGGATTTTGTTTTTCTTGACGTGCAAATGCCGAATAAGGACGGCATGGCTATTCTTAAGGAATTAAAAAAGAACCAGCCGGCATCCCGGGTAATTATGATGACCGGAGTTGAGGGGAAGGAATTCAAAGAAAAGGCTAAACGCTACGGAGCCCTGGACTATATTACCAAACCCATCGACTTGAACGATTTAAGCAAGAAAATCGAAGAATATATTATTAAATGAAAATAAGTTACCGCTACGATTTGGAAAAGACCGCCCGGCAGATGATTCTTATCCATCGTGCCGATACCCTGATTAAGCTTATTCTGCGCACGATTATAAAAAGCGTGAAGGTGAGGCATGCCGGCGTGTTTATCTATGACAACAGCCGCGATGAATATGTCGTTAAGGTATCGCGAGGGCACTCCGGTTTTAAGGTGCCAGTCGGTTTCGTAAAAATAAAAAAGGATAGCCCATTAATCCGCTATTTTACCGACGCGAAACTATCTTTTTCCAAAGAGGCGCTTTCTCTTGATCAAATCAAGCGTTTAAGAGCAAAGTTCGGCAAAACTCCTTTAAAGAAAACTATCGAAGAATTATATTTTAATCTTTCTTTTTATAAGGCTAAATTGTGTATCCCTGCTTTTTTTCGTAATGACCTGATCGGGATTTTTTTCTTAGGCGATAAGAAAAACGGACGCGCCTTCAACCGGAATGAAATAGGTTTCCTATCGGTGCTGGCTTCTGACGCGGTGATGGCTTTGAAGAACGCCGGGCTCATCGAAGAACTCAATAACCAACTGGCGATAAATAACCGGATGTTTTTGCAGACGGTTTCCGCTCTGGCTTCCAGCATCGAAGCTAAAGATAGATATACCTCGGGGCATACCGAGCGCGTAACGGAATTTTCTCTGGTCATCGCCGGGCGTATCAATAAGCATAGAAAAATAAAGGATTGGGCAAAATTCATCAAGGATTTACGGATTGCCGCGCTGCTTCATGATATCGGAAAAATCGGCGTTCCCGAAGCTATCCTTAATAAGCCGGCGGCATTGACGCCGGAAGAAAGAGCGATTATCGAGAAGCATCCCTTGATTGGAGTGAATATATTAAACCATATCGCGGAATTTTCTAATGTTCTGGCAGGCGTTAAACATCATCACGAAAGGTATAACGGAGGAGGCTATCCTTCACAATTAAAAGGAAAACAGATACCTTTGATCGCGTCAATAATCGCGTTGGCCGATGCTTACGATGCGATGACAACCGATCGGCCTTACCGGTCGGCTTTATCCCGGGAAGCCGCGATAAAAGAAATCCAAGAAAATAGAGGCAGGCAATTCGCCCCTTCCGTGGCGGACGCGTTTTTGGAAGCGTATGGGCAGATTGATAAAGAAAAGGAAAAAGAAAACGGTAGGGTTATGGCTTCGGTATCATAAAAGGTTATGGTTAGGGCTAGGCTCTCCTTCGCTCTTCGAGCTTCGGAGAAGTCTCGCCGAAGCTTTAGCGAAGGCGGAAAGCCGGTTTGGGCTATGGTAATGGTTAGGCCTGAATTATAGCCTTAACCCTATACGGGCATCATTGCCCTTACCCTAACCGTTTTTTAATTTATGAAACGTATTATCGCTTTTTATATTTCCGATGCCGGGGGCCACAACAAAGCAGCAGAGAATATTAGAGAAGCTTTTGAATATAAGGATCCCAAGGTAAAGGTTTTAAAAATAAATGCTTTAGGCTATTTTTATCCCCGCGGCGAAAAAGTAGTGGATTTTACTTACTTGGCGATCATAAAACATTTTCCTCAGATTTGGAAAACGATTTATGACCGCCGCGATGTAATACGGAGCCTTACCCCGGTTCAAAAGTTTTTTAATAAAATCGCTTTTCGTAAGCTGTCAAAACTTATAAAAGATTTTCGTCCCGATTGTTTTATCGCAACACAGGCTTTTCCCTGCGGGGTAACGGGAGACTTTAAAGAAAAATTCGGCTGTAAAATACCCTTGATCGCCGTGGTCACCGATTATTATCCCCACCGCTTCTGGATCCATGACGCCATAAATAAGTATACCGTCGCTTCGCTTGAGGCAAAAAAGCTTCTCGTGCGCCAGGGCGTGCCGGAAGAAAAAATAAAGATTTTAGGCATACCCATTTCGGTAAAATTTTTAACTTCTTATCCCCGGAAAGCAATAGCCCATGAATTGGGCGTATCCGGTAGTTTGCCGGCAGTATTACTGATGGGGGGAGGGCTGGGCATAGGGCCGATAAAAAAAATCGCCAAAGAACTTGACCGGCTTCCTTTTAATTTTCAAACGATTGTAATTTGCGGCAGAAATAAGCGTCTTTATAAATGGTTTGTGAGAAATAAAAGAAAATTTAAAAAGGCGATTTATCCTTTCGGTTATGTCGAGTTTGTGCACAAGCTTATGGATTTTTGCGATATTATTATTACCAAACCCGGCGGCGTAACCGTTTCCGAGGCGCTATCCAAAGGCATGGCGATAGTTATCACTACCCCTATACCCGGACAGGAGGAACGAAACGTAAAATATTTGCTGAAGAAAGGCGTGATTGTAAAAGGTGAAGAATCGGGCAGCGTAAGCGAAGCGGTAAGTTCGTTTCTTTCCGACAAGAAAAAAATGTATGTCTATAAAGAAAGAGCCAAGGAGATATCCCGAATCGATTCGTCGCTGAGGATTGTGGATTTGATCTTGGAGGAAATTGTTTGATTTTTCGGCTCTGGGTACAGCCGGAAAATCAAACACCCTGAGCGAGCGAAGCGGTGAACGAGCAAAGCGAGTTGAACCGCGAAGCGAGTCGAAGGGCTGAACAACATCAGCCTTTCAGGAAGGGATTGTTAAAGAAAATTAATGGGTTATAGATAAGTCACCGACGAATAGCATTTCAGGTTAACTATGTACTTTTGGTTTGTTCTAGGTAAATTTTTTTCTTTGATTTTTCCCCGCTCTTTTTGCTACCGGGCGGCTAAAATTTTAGCTTATTTGCAGTATCATGTTTCCCAAAAAGACAGGGAAGCGGTAAAGTATAATCTGGAACCGATATTGTCCGATAAGAAGAATATCGATGCATGTGCGAAGGAGGTTTTTGTAAATTTTTCTTATTATCTGGTTGATTTTTTCCGGTATCCCAAGCTCAATAAGAAGTTTATCGAAAAATACGTTACCGTCAGCGGGTTGGATAAAATTGATAAACTTTTGGCCGTTAAAAAGGGCATTATTCTACTGGCGGCCCATTCGGGCAACTATGAATTAGGCGGAGCGGTTACCGCCCTTTTAGGATACCCCATATCTGCCGTTGCCTTGCCGCATGAGAACAAGCGTTTGAGCGATTTTTTCAACCGCCGCCGGGAAATGACAGGGATTAAAGTCATTTCCACGGGAGTCGGCGTAAAGAAATGTTTTTCTGCTTTAAGAAACGGCGATATGCTTGCTTTGTTGGGTGACAAAGATTTTGCCGGCGGAGGAGAAAGGGTTAAAATGTTTTCCCGATACGCTTTGCTTCCGCGCGGCCCGGCGTTTTTTGCTCTCAAGACCGGTTGTCCGATAGTTCCTTCCTTTTTTTTAAGGGAAAAAGTTAATTTTTATCATCTTATTTTTGATGATCCTATTGAATGCGCCGGCAGGGATGAAATGGGCATAGTAGAAGAATATGCCAAGGTTATCGAAAAGTATATACGCCAATATCCCGACCAGTGGTATATGTTTCAACCGTATTGGCTGAAAGAATAATTTGGACTAATAAATATTGTAGGGGCGGGGTTTCCCCGCCCCTATCAAAAATCGGACGCGGTAACCGCGCCCCTACTATAGAATCATATGAATATTTGGGTTTTGATTCCCGCTTATAACGAAGAAAAAAATTTAGAGAAGCTCCTCAATGAGCTTAAGGGAAAGAATCTTTTCCTGCTTGTTGTCGATGACGGTTCGCGCGACGGAACTTATAAGATAGCGTCTGAATACGCCGATACCGTTATTAAAAATGAGCAAAACTTAGGTAAGGGCATGTCTTTGAAGCTTGGTATAAAATACCTTCTGGAAAACAAAAATTTCGATTATGTCATTATCATGGATGCCGACGGCCAGCATTCCCCTCTGGACATAGACAGTTTTTTGAAGGAAGCGCGAGAAAACCGCGAATTTTTTGTCGTAGGCAATCGCATGGATAATCCCGGCGATATGCCGGCAATAAGAATTATGACGAATAAATTCATGTCCTGGCTCATTTCCAGGATAATCGGCCAGAAAATTTGCGATAGCCAGTGCGGTTTCCGGCTCATTAAAAAAGAGGTTTTAGAGAAACTTACGCTTAAGACCAATCGGTTTGAGATAGAATCGGAATTAGTTATCGTCGCGGCAAAAAACGGTTTTCGCCTGAAGAGTATCCCGGTCAGGAGCATTTATTATAAAAAGCAGCAAAGCAGGATCAATCCTTTCTTGGATACTCTCAGGTTTGTAAAATTTATCTTTTACGCTTCCGGCCGCCGCTAACCAATTTTTTGAAATTAGTTGACAATTTTTTTTAAGGGTATATATTTTATAGAACAAGAGCTTTCACGGTGATTCATAGTAAATTTAAAATTAACGTTTGACATTCAACCTGTCTCATAATTTAGGCGAAACAGTTTGCCTGCAGGGATGCAAAATAAGGAGGGGATATTATGAAAGATGTATATCGGGTTGGTGATGATCTTTTCATGGCGCTGGCTTTTGTGAGTTTTGTTGTGGGAGTAGTTTTACGGATATTAAGTTTTTCCGATGTTCCTTTCGGCGTCAACTATAAAGAAGTTATATTTTTATCAATGCTGTGCTTGCTTTTCAGCATCGCGTTAAGCTTGCACGATGCCAATATTTCTAAAAGAAACAGTTAGCAGGGAAACGCTAAATCCTACCGCTGATTGAAACTGGGCTTGCCCCCGGAATGCCTTAGGCAAACATGGGCGCAGGCCCAGTTTGTTTTTAACTCGTAGTTTCGCTGCTCCGATAATAATTATATTAACAGGAAAATACATTACGCCTGCCTGCGGGCAGGTATTTTTCCGGTTCTGGCTTGCCCGGCCGCTTGGTTAGTGAGCGAAGCGATACCGCAGGCAGACACCCGCCCGTCGTTTTTTAAAGCTTTTTTGAGCAAGGAATATAAATATATTAATCCGCAGCCGATTAATTTATATACTGTTACAGAAAAATGCAATCAGCTTGTTTCGTAATTCTTGCGAAACCGGTTGGAAGAAAATTGCATTTTTTGGGTTAATTAGTATAATGTTTATATGAATCCAAATAAAGTGAAGATCAGTCACCGGAGTTTTACCTTAATCGAATTAATGCTGGTGGTAATTATTATCAGCGTTTTGGTCGCGATGGTCGCGCCGAGATTCGCCGGAAGGAGCGAAGAGGCGAGAAAAGGCGTGGCCCATGCCGATATCGAAGTAAACATCGCCACAGCGTTAAAGCTATATGAAATGGATAACGGTGCTTTTCCTACTACTGACGAAGGTTTGGCCGCCCTTTCCAGCGCTTCCGGTTCGGCAAAAAACTGGAAAGGGCCTTATATCGAAAAAAAACCCAAAGATCCCTGGGGTAATCCTTATCAATATAAATCTCCCGGAACTCATCGGCCGGATTATGATCTGTATTCTCTGGGTAGAGACGGCACGGAAAGCAGCGACGATATAACCAATTGGCAGGAACAATGATAAAAAAAATACTGGCGGTAGACGATGACGCCGCGGTTCTTAAAGTAATGAAAACCGCCCTTCAGGATAACGGTTATGAAGTTGTCGCCGTCGAAAGCGGCGCAAAAGCTATAAAAGAAATACGGAAAGAATTTTACCCTCTTATTATTCTTGACGTCAAACTTCCCGATACCGACGGTTTGGCCGTATTAAAAATGCTGCGTGAGTTGCAAAAAGAATCTTTGCATAGTGTAGTGATTATGGTTACGGGGTTTCCCAGCGAAGAGATAGTCGTGGAAGCGATTAAAAACGGCGCGAACGATTATTTGGCTAAACCGTTTAATTTAACGGAGTTTTCTTACAGCGTAAACCGCAACGCTAAGGTGGCGGAATTGGAAATTGAGAAGTATGAATACGCAAGGCAATTAGCCCAGAAGAATAAAGAATTAGGAGAAACATTGCTTGAGTTAAAAAAAGCAAAAGACACGGCGGATAATTGTAATATTACTTTAGAAAGAATGGTAGAAGAAGAAATGCGCAGTTTTCAGATTTCTCAAGCGCAGCTTATACAGTCGGCTAAAATGGCGGCGGTAGGCCAACTTGGCGCCGGCGTTGCCCATGAATTAAACAATCCCCTAACCGCCGTTTTAGGATATAGCCAGTTTCTTTTACAAAAAACCAAAGATAAAGGCCCTTTAGATATTAATGATTTACGGAGTTATCTTGAGTCTATAGAAAAGGAAACAATACGCTGCAGGGAGATCGTGAGCAATCTTTTGCAGTTTTCGCGTAAGCCCTTCGGCGAGAAAGATGAACCGATTGATATAAGGAAAGCCATAGATTCGGTTTTTCTCATTATCGGCAACCAGCTTAAATTAAATAATATTGAAGTAGAAGCGAAGCTGGCGCCGGATCTTTTTAAGGTCGCGGGCAATCTTAATCAGCTGGCGCAGGTCTTTATAAATATTTTCTTAAATGCCAGGGACGCGATGAAAGGCAAGGGGAAATTGAGTATCAACGTCCAAAACATTATTGATGAAAAAAACAATAACGCATGCACTGTTGCCGTAGCAATCAGTGACACGGGCTGTGGAATAGCCCAGGAAAATTTAGCAAAAATTTTTGAGCCGTTTTTTACCACAAAAGAAAAAGATAAAGGTACCGGTCTGGGGTTATTCGTTACTTATCAGATTATCCAGGAACATAACGGCAGCATCGAGGTAAAAAGCGAAGTAGGTAAAGGGACCACTTTTACCATCACTTTGCCGGCCGCGCAATAATTTGCTACTGACGGTTAGATTTATTGACGCTATCCCCGAGGAGATTTATGGCTGATAAAGTTATTCTTGTTGTTGATGATGAACAGGTGATTTGTAACCTTTTGTCGGTTGTTTTAAGCGAAAAAGGCTACAAGGTCGTTTATACTACTTCGCCGGTTGAGGGCCTGAAGCTTGCCGGGGCGCGGCATCCCGACATTATGGTAGTCGATTTAAAAATGCCGGAAATGGATGGGATATCTTTGATACGCCGCGTCAGGGAATTTGACAGCGAGATGATAATCGTGGTTATGACAGGGTACCCTTCTTTCGATACGGTGGTAGAGAGTTTGCGTTTGGGGGCATATGATTATGTTACTAAACCTTTTGATATAGGAGAAATATCATTTGTAATCGAAAAGGCTTTTGACTATCGTAATTTAATCATTGCCAATAAGAGATTGATGAAAGAATTAGAGGAAAAGAACGCGGAGCTCGAAGAGAAAGTCGAAGGGCGGACTAAAGAGTTGAGTTTGTTGTACAACGTAAGCAAAGATATAGTTACGTCATTGCAGTTAGATGAAACCCTGAAGGTTATCGTTGATAGAATAAGCGCAGTCTTGGATTTGGAAATATGTTCGATCCTTCTTTTTGATAAAGTTTCGAAAGAGCTGACGATAAAAGCGGCGTGCGGCCTACCGGATGATGCCGTTAAAGTCACCCAGGTTAAGCCGGGAGAAAACATTTCCGGGTGGGTTCTGCAAAATAAAGAAGCAGTTTTTGTAGAGGATATCGAAACCGATGGAAGATTCTCCCGCCGGAACCAGGAAAAGTATTATACTCATTCCTTTATCAGTGCCCCGCTTATCTATAAAAACGAGGCAATCGGGGTAATCAATGTTAACAATAAAAGGTCAAAAAAATCTTTTACTTATGATGATTTCAAGCTTCTTAAGTCTATCGCCGATCAGTCCGTTATCGCTATAGAAAACGCTTCTCTTTACACTTCGCTGAACGAAATGTATCTGTGCACGGTTGCCGCTTTAATCTCGGCCCTTGACGCCAAGGATCACTATACCAAGACTCATTCCGATAACGTGGCGCGTTATGCTTTGGCCATTGCCCTCAGCATGGGATTAGACGAGGAAGCGTTGGAAGACATGCGGTTGGCTTGCGAACTGCATGATTTAGGCAAAATCGGCGTCCATGATTATATTCTTACCAAACCAGGAAAACTTAATCCCGAAGAGTGGGAAGAGATCAAGAAACATTCTTCTAAAAGCGCGGAAATATTAAAACCTTTAACCTTTTTAGGCAATATCATCAAGCTTATCGAGCAACACCATGAAAGATATGACGGCAAAGGGTACCCCCATGGCTTTAAGGGTGAAGATATAGAGTTAGGAGCCCGTATTATTGCTGTGGCCGATTCCTATGATGCTATGACCACACAGCGGCCGTATAAAAAAGTTTTGTCACGGGAAGAAGCCATGGGGGAATTAGCCAAAAACAGCGGTACTCAGTTTGATCCCATGATTGTTGATGTTTTTTTGAAGATACTGGAATCATTGTGATAGTTATATCGGCAATAATTTTATATTCGGGGCGTGGCTCAGCTCGGCTAGAGCACTTGCCCAATGAGGCTTGGCTTTCAAGCTTATCCGTGGCAGAACGGATGAAAGCCTTAGCCGAATTAGTCCCGCAGAATATGCATAAATATGCTAGGCATATTTATGCATGGTTCATGATGCGGGAGTTTGGTAAAATCTATTCTTTGAATTTATCTGGTGTATCCGGGAAGTGGCCCAATGGCTAGGGTACTTGGTTTGGGACCAAGTGGTTGTGGGTTCGAATCCCACCTTCCCGATCGTGCCCTCAAGTTCGGTGAGGTTAGTGAGGAAAGACAGCTCATCATTGTGTGGAAGCCCGATACATTCTCGGAAGCAATAGCGCTTCGCGCGTTGTGTCCTGCGGACGCAGATTGCTTGCGAGTCCTACCTTCTCGATGTAATCGAGAGGCACTATTTACGGTAAACTAAACATTATTTGTCAATGTGTGCCCGTAGCTTCCCGCCTGCGCCTGTGTAGCGGCTCGGCGGGATCTCACTGGATAGTTAAATTAATGTGTTCGACAATCGGAGCTATCCAATTTCGTACGGGCGCTCGTTTGACTAAGATAAAAGTTATTTGCAAGCTCGCGCCCGTAGCTCAATTGGATAGAGCACCTGCCTTCTAAGCCGGTGGTTGCGTGTTCGATTCACGCCGGGCGCGCGTATTCTTGTAGGTGGTGCCAAGGCGGCTTGGGCCAACAAGCGTCATCGTTGTCCGCAAGCCGAATATATTCGTGGAAGATATTTTTTTTGCGGAGCAAAAAAATATATGAAAAAACTAAAACTTACATTTTTAATCATCGCGATTTTGTTATTTGCCGGTTTTCTTTTGCTTTTTGGTATTGTTGCCGCCAGGGGTAAGACTATTCTGGTTGATGTTTTGGCCAATAATTTCAAGACTGAAGTAAAAGTAGATTATGTTTCTTTGGGTTTTCCTTTTACGATTGAAATCGGTAACTTTAATTGCGGGGATATCGCGTTTAAAAAAGCTCGGATTACGCCGGGAGTTTTTAATCCCTTCGGCGGGGTTTTAACGTTAGGCAGGGTCGAGGTTGAAGGGCTGACTGCCGGTGTGAAGATTTACCGGGATAAAATAGCGGTTACCCCGTTTTTCGAGCAAAAGTTTTCCGTAAAGACAGTAGTTTTACCCAGAGACGCCTTTAGCATATTTTCGTGTGCTTACGCGCAGAACGCGCCAGGCAGGCAACAACCCATGCCTTTTAACATCAATAATTTTTCGATAAAGGATAGCACGGTTACCCTTTATGATTTAGCGTCGAATACCGGCAGCAGCCCGGCTCAGTTTGTTTTTACAAAAGTCAGCGCCGACATCAAAGATTTATCTTATCCGGCGCTTACCAAATTCTATCTTGATGTTAACGCGTCGATGGCTTCTCAGGATATAACACTGGAAAATCTGCTGAATGCCAAAGGGTTTGTCGATTTGTCCCGTAAGGATATGGACGTGGACGCCTCGATTAATAATTTTGACTATCTGATTTTAAGGGATTATTATTCAGCCGAATGGAAACCGGAATCGCTGGGATTAAAAAAAGCCCTCGTTTCGTTAAAGGCGAAGCTGGTTTCGGTAAATAACGATCTCGATATAAAGGCCGATTTCACCGTCGATAATGTCGAGTTTACCGGAGGCGGAGAAAAGTCTTCTAAGTCTGACCGCTATCGGACGATATTTTCTTTGGCTAATGGCGGAAGCGGAAAATTTTCTTTTTCTTTCCAGCAGCAGACTAAAATGGACGCGCCGAAATTAGATTTTAAAGCTTTAGGAAAGCAGTTTACTAAATCTGCAGGCAACAACGCGCTGGGCAATATTTTAGGCAATGTTTTAAGCGGCGACGGCGATGCCATTGATAATATTAAAAATCTTTTTAAGATAAAAAAGAAACACAAGAATGAACCGGAAAACAGCGCGCCGCCGGATTCTTTAGGACAGCCGGCGCCGGTATCTCCTGATGGCGGTGTTTCTCCAGCGCAATAATTTATTTTTTTTGCACAGCAAAAAATTACGGTAGGCGTAGCTCAGCTGGCCAGAGCCCTTGACTGTGGCTCAAGGTGTCGCGGGTTCAACTCCCGTCGCCTACACCATTTTTTATTTTTAGCATGACGAATCCTCCCAAAACCCTTGGGAGGATTCGTTTTTTTGAGGTTCTAACCGATCGTGGAGGGCCTGGACTTCTGGCGAGAGCTTTTTGAGGACAAGGAAGCAACCGGAGAAATCGCTTCGACAATTTTTTCCCGTACTGCCGTACCCGTTATTTATTATATGGCGATGAAACCTTTGAATCTTTATTCTCACCTCAACAAGATAATATAGAATTTAGACTTATATTTTCTGTTATACCTTAGTACAATTGATTTTTTTTTGATTTTTACTATAATACTTATAGGAAATCGGCGGGAGCTGGTTTTATTTTTGTGGACTTTTAACAAAGGAGAAATATGAAAACAGGGAAATGGATTTTTGGATGTTTGGCTATTGCTGCGGCTGTCGGGGTTGGTATGGGTTGCGCGTCTACTGGATATAACAAGGCCGGCACTACTGTTACTGCGTTAGATAATTCTGCTAAGGCTATTGTTAGAGGGAATATGCTTATTGATGAGACGTTAGTCAAGTTGAATGATTTGGTTTATAATCCTAGCTCTAATCTTTTAGTACAGTTTAAGTCGTTTGAGAAGTCAGTGAATGAGCTTGGTGCGACAGTTAATGATGTCGGGGCTAAATCTAATGATATGAAGGCGCAAGGCGCGGCGTATTTTGCGGATTGGGATCAGAAAATGGCTAAGATGAAGAACGAAGATATCCGCCATCGCAGCGAAGCTCGAAATAAAGAAGTTTCGGCGCGTTTTGACCGTATTAGCAAACATTATGATGAGGTCAATGCGGCCTTTGCTCCCTATATGTCTGATTTACATGATGTGCAAAGCGCGCTTTCTGTTGATTTGACCAGTGGCGGTTTATCGTCGGTTAAGGATGCTGTAGGAAAGGCAAAAGATCATGCTGCGCCGTTGAAGAAGACCATCGAGAAGCTTTCTAGCGAATTTGAGGAAATCGGCCTTTCAATGTCTGCCGAGATGTCGCGTCAGTAATTTGTTAATGGTTTTTTGGTGTTGAGCCAAAAGGCCGGTAGCTTGTTTTATAGCCCTCTGTGAGTTTAAAAACTTGCAGAGGGTTTTTATTTTAATTTAGGTAAATAGTCAGGTTGCCTAAATATTGATTTCTAAGGGGCATGTACCTGAGGAATTCACCTATCTAAACTCGCGGTTTTTTGTTTTAACCCCGTATGCAAAATGTATGCATGTTCCTACATTGTTTACAACTTTATAAAATCCTTTGAAGGCAAGATATCCGAGAGTATAATGTCACTGGAACAGCTATCGAAAAATGGCTGATTTAGCTTATCGCGCGTCCAGATACAATATCTGTATTGGATGAATTTATATGAAAAAATTTTCAGAAAATAGAAGTCACGGAAAATTTTTTTTGTCCAACGCGCCTTTGTTTTTTTCTATTTTTTTTATTACCCTATATTATATTTTTCTTAACTTTTTATCCCCCGCCTTATATGATTCGGATAGTTATTATCATGTTGCCGTTTCCAATCTTATAAAGAGTTACGGCCTGCGTTATGATTTTCACTGGGCGCAATTTTCCACGTTTAAGTATTTTTTCTCCGATAAAGATTTTCTTTTTCATCTGTTAATCATACCTTTTTTGTATCTTTCAAAAAATATAGTGTTAGCGGCGAAATTGGCGGTGGTTTTTTTTAACATTTTTTTTATATTAGTTTATGCTTTTATTTTAAGAAAATATGTAAGACCTTTTTTTGCCGCTTGTATTCTCATCGTTCTGACGTCATCGTATTTTTTTTCGATTTATTTCCTGTATTTACGCAGTATTACTCTGGCTAATATTTTCATGATTGCCGGTATTTATTTTCTTATAAATAAAAAGTGGTTGGTGATTTTCATTTTATCTTTATTATACCCGCTTGCTCATATTTCTTTTTTTACCATGATAATTTTTGTTTTTGCTTGCGAGACAATAAGATATTTATGCGAAAAGGAATTTTTTTTTCGTAATGTCAACGCGGTTATTCTGGGATTGGCTCTAGGGTGCTTTATCCACCCTAATTACCCTAATAATTTATTAGGGTTTTATCTTAACGGTTTTTTAGTGCCTTGGTACACGTTAAATAATGCCGGCGTAGAGTTTGGCAGGGAACTTTTATCATCGTCGGCGCGCTATATTGTTTTGGCTAATTTCAGCGTATTTTTTAGCGCCAATATTATTTTCTGGCTTTTGTTGTCCGCGAAAATAAAAGTAAGTTTTCCAACCATGGTATGGTGGGCATGCACTAGTATTTTCTTGGTATTTGGTTTTTGGTCAAACCGGTATTGGTATCAGGTAAATATTTTGTTTTTTATTTTTTTTGCCTCCTTCATTAAAGACTGGGGTCTGGAGAAATACCGGCAAAGGTTTTCCCGAAGGATAAGCATTCTAACCGTCGCGTATATCGGGATAATTTTTTTGGTAAGTTATCCTGCTTTAAAACACAGGGCAATGTCCGTAAAGGACAAAATATTCAAAGACATTGATTATGAAAATGCCGGCCGTTGGATGAATAAAAATATCCCGGCCGGTGAAACGGTATATCACGCTTTCTGGAGCGATTCCCCGTATTTTATCTGTCTTAATCCCAAAAATAATTATTTAGTCATTTTGGATCCTATTTATATGTATTATCTTTCACCTTGGCTTTACAATCTTTATAGTGATTTATATAAAGGGAGAATTATTTCCCCCGTTGGTGTTTTAAATACAGTGTTTATGGTAAATTATGGATTTACTAACAAGATTGCTCCTTTGTATCGGCAAATAAAAAGTGATTCGGTTAACTTTAAAATCCTTTACGAAAATAGGACGGGTGTTGTTTTTAAGGTTTTATCAAAATAAATACTTTTTCCTGAATATTATCTCAACCTTGGCCTTAGCCTCGGCCTTCTTTCTTTTTAAGTGAAACAACCGAAGGGGGGCCTACACATTTTTCTTGGCGTTACCAAAACTAATTTCTATACTGTTTTTCGGAGAAAGTGCTAAAATAGCCAAAGGAATAAAAGGAATATCGGGGGGCCGGTGTCCCCCGAACTAAAAGACAACAAGGGGGTAAAACAATGATTGAGATAAAGATGCGCCGATTGATTATGTTTGTCGTACTTCTGTCCGCCGCAACCGTTTGCGGTTTGGTTTATGGCCAGGAATTGTCAAAGGCCAAGGTAATCTGGGGGATAAACGGCATAAAGGATAGTCCGGAAGGGGCGCTTATTCTTGACGTGGCGTTTGACGGGGCAGCGGCAAAGGCCGGCCTCTCAGCAGGGGATGTTGTGACGGCCATTGACGGCTCACCAATAAAAAATTCCAAGGACTTAAAAGAAAAAATCAAGGCTTCGCAGCCATACACGCTTGTCGACGTTAAGTTTCAGCGGTTCGGCAAGGTCTTAGAGAAAACCGTCCTGCCTAGGGGATTCCTGCGGCTTGAGGTAAAAGATTTCGACCGCAGCTTTGTGATCCCGGGGATGTCCCAGACAGCTGCTAAGCAGCGGTCGGCCGCCCTGGACGCCCTGGACAATATCAATGTCCTGAAACAGGTTATTATTGACCCCAAGTCCGGCCAAATCGCGCTTGTGGGTACCTACGACCCGAAGTACGCCACCGGGCCTATTCCGTATCTTGATTTATTGAAAACAGCCATAAAATATCCGGAGCCCAAGTTTAGCCTTATCCCGGTATATGATAAGATAAAGAGCGATGATGAGGTTCCTAATCCATACGGCATACCCATTGTTCCCGCGCTGCTCGGGATGCCTGCGGCGGAAAGAGAGCGCCAGTTATTCATCCGGGCAATATCCGACGCTTACGGGATAACGCAGGAAGAATATGTTAAATTATACAATTACGCCTATATGGACTACGACGGGAACATTGCGCCGCCGGAGATCGGCAGGATTATCGTAAAAATGTGCCGCCACTTGGGTTGGGATGACGTTGCCGAAGCTTATGGACAGCTGGAAGGCAACACAGCTGACGGTTTTACGCAAGCGATGAAAACACTGGGCCAGGAAAAGGAAGCGCAAAATGTCATGGCCGACAAAGGCATTGATGAAAAACAGAAGGAAAAAGAGTTACTGAACCTGGCCTGCGTAGCGATTATAGAAAAACTCGAAGTGCCTCCGGGCGAGGCAAAGCAGCTGAGATATTCCCTGCAGAACAACTGGAAACCCGAGCCTGCCGAATTGCTCAAAAAGATGTACCAGCTGATTCCCATATCAATAAAAGACAAGACCGGCCGTCCCATCACCGGGTTGTGCATAGTAAAGGTCCCGATAGGCGACGCCGCAACCAGGATAATATGCGGCACCGGCAACGATACCCTGCTAGTGAAAATCGTAGCCGAAGATGTCGAAACCAATACCAACCTTGTCCGCATCATGTATGAAGCCGATTACGCCGGAAAAACTTTCGTGATAAGGCCCGACTTATTCGAAAAAATCCCCGGGCAGATGACCATTCCGGAATATACGAGCCGGAAGATAGAAGAAATGGGCGGCAACCAGAAGGGCATATTCCTGGATGCCAAATTCTGGTTTGAACCCAAGCATGTGGCAATGAAGGTTTCGCCGGATAAGAAGGTAGTATCTTTCGGCGCCGCGGAAATAAGGTTTACCACCAGTTGGGATAAATTCGACGCGGGCGGTTTTAAATCGAAGGAAGAGGCGGAAAGGATGATGAAAAAAATAAGTACCATCTACGACGATTGGTGCGCGCAGTATACCGATAAATACGACCTATACGCGCAGATTTTTCCGCCCTTCCACGCCCTGCGGGAATCGGCCAAGATGGTAGCCCTTGCCAAGTGGCTTAACAGCGAAAAGATTTCCGTTAACCTGGGAGATGTAAAACCGGAACATTGGAATCCCCCGGAGAAAATAATAGGTTTCTGGCGCAGCGGCGTGCTCGCATATAAGAACAGCGAAACCGGAAAATATTCTACCGCACCATACCACGGGGTCACGGGCGGCGTGACTTTTAAGCCTAAGAATGCCCAATGGACAGCCGTCGAATCGACAACGGTAAGTGAAACCGGCTTGTCGGAACAATTGAAATTGAGCAGCCAGCTGGGCGAAAAGGCGGTCGACGCCGCGCGCTCCGGTGATATTGAAAATGCCAGGTACCTGTCTGAATTAAGCGCCCAGGCCATGACCGGAGAGGTATTGCGGGGCGACCTGATAAAACTTAATGTGCCCCTGGCGGAACCCGTACAGCTTCCGGCTTCGCCCCAGGCCGTGCTGCTGCAAAAAGAAATGATCAAGCAGACTTACGATGAAATCAACGAATTGTCTCAAAACCCGGCCTCGAAGGCAAAGGCGGCCGAGAAATTGGGACAGATAGGTAATATTTACAATAACATGAGGAGCAATCCCGCATCGGCGTCGAATTACCTGTACAAACTGCAGGCAGGCAAAGTTTCCGAAGTGTCCGGGCCAAAAGTCGAGCCAGTGCCTTCAGTAGAACTCCTGAAAGATTTTTACGATACAATTCATAAGCGCACCGCCGGGACCAATGAGCTGGCGCAGGAAATACTAAGATCGCTTAAAACCAATAAGCCGCCAATGCCCGAAAACATTAACAAATATATCGACGACCTTGTCCCGGGTGACGTTATCCTGATTGCGTCAGTGCCGTTTGCCGACCGGGAAAAGGCGGGTATGAAGGATGTGCTGATCAGTAATGCTATAAAATTGCTGGACCGGTGGAGCACAAACTGTTGGAGTTCGCCCGCCTCACACGTCGCGTTATATTTAGGAGAACGAAACGGCAAGCGATGGTATGAGGACAATACCAGCGAGCACGGCCCGGTCATCAAAGAAGAACAGGAATTTTTGAAAGAGTATGGCGCGCGCAAAATGGATGTCGCAACGCTTGTTGGCGAACCGATATCTCCTGCGGAGGCCGAGGCTATTTTCAAAGCCGTCCATGAATTACGGGACGCCGGAATCACCTACGGCGTAGGCAGCGACAAGAGGATGGTCTGTTCGGAGGCTGCCCGGTGGCTGCTGATGAAGGCGGGCCGCGATATTCCCCGGACAGAAAGCGGCCCGGGTTATCCGAACCTGATCACCGCTTTCATACAAAAAAAAGATCTGGTTACCTACAGTCCGGCCGATTATTACGATAACCAGGGATATTTCCTGATCCGTCCGCTGGACATACAAAGAAAGTGAGGGACCTATGAAAACAACTCAATGGTTTTTACGTCTGGTGTTCGTTGGTTCGTTTTTTATCAGCGCAAATCCAGCCGTTTGGGCAGCGGATAGCTGGGTTGCCGATTCTAAAACAGGTTGTCAGATTGGCTGGGTGTCCGGCAGCTATAACATCACGGCAGCGAGTTGGTCCGGCTCTTCTGTAGACGGCAAGGCTGAAGGGAAAGGCACGTTGACGGTTACCCTCCGGAATAAAGACGCCAAAGAGTTACAGGGCCAGGGTGACGCCGAGATGAAGGCCGGCAAGTTGGACGGCAAGGCCAGTGTCAAATGGTCCGACAACAGTACCTATGACGGGGATTATAAAGCGGGTATTTGTGAGGGCAAAGGCGTATATAAGTGGCCCAATGGACAATTCTACGATGGCGAATGGAAGAGCGGCAAGCAGGATGGCAGAGGTGTATCTAAGCTGGCTACCGGCCAAGTTTACGACGGCGAATGGAAGGACGGCAAGCGATCCGGCAAAGGAGTTATGAAATGGCCGAACGGCGGGATCTATGAAGGCGACTGGGCAAATGACACTACGAACGGCCACGGCAGGTTAGAGATGTTTAAGAATGACATTTATGACGGCGATTGGAAAAACGGCAAGAGGGACGGAAAATGCGTGTACAAGTCACCTGACGGCACGACCTATGAAGGCGATGCAAAGAACGACAAATTAGTAGGCAAGGGCAAGATAACATATCCGAACGGATCTGTCTACGAGGGTGATGTTGACGGCGTAAGGCCGTCAGGCTACGGCGTCCTTAAGGATCCCAGCGGCAAAGTGCTTTATCAAGGGGAAAGGAACAATACGGCGAACAACTCAGCCGAGCAATTTTAATGAGCACATCATTTTTCCAAACCGCAGGCGCAGGAAAAATGATAGTGCGGGGTGATTCAAACCCACCGACAAAATCGGTGGTAATTCATAGATTGTGCCGAGCGCGTTCCACACTACAAAAGGGAGTATTAATATGAGAATAGTCCGGGGGTTTTTAATTTTGCTGTTAGTGAGCGCGTTTTTTATCGGCACAAACCCAACCGCCGGTGCAGCGGACTCGCCTTCAGACAAAGTCTCGCCTTTGGCGGATAGCTGGGTTGCCGATTCTAAAACAGGTTGTCAAATTGGTTGGGTGTCCGGCAGCTATAACGTCACGGCAGCAAGCTGGTCCGGATCTTCTGTGGACGGCAAGGCTGAAGGGAAAGGCGCGTTGACGGTTACCATCCGGAATAAAGACGGAAAAGAGCTGCAAGGCCAGGGTGACGCCGAGATGAAGGCCGGCAAGTTGGACGGCAAGGCCAGCCTAAAATGGTCCAGCGGCGATTCCTATGACGGGTATTACAAATCCGGCAGATGCGAAGGTAAGGGCGTATATAAGTTTCCGAACGGCGATACCTACGACGGTGACTGGAAGAACGGCAAAATGGAGGGGACAGGCATATATAAAAAGCCCGACGGCGGTTATTCCAAAGGGGAATGGAAAAGCAGTGTAATGGACGGAAAGGGTGAAATCCATTGGGCGAACGGCCAGATTAACATCGGCGATTTTAAGAACGGCTGGGCTGAAGGCAAGGGCATAATAAAATATTCTAACGGCAACACCTACGAAGGCGATATTGTCAAGGGCAATCCCGCAGGCAAAGGCGTCCTCAAGGACCCCAGCGGCAAAGTAATTTATGAAGGCGAAAGGGGAAATACGCCCGGCGGCACAGCCGAACAATATTAAGGAGTGTCATGAAAAAAATATTTACTTGTTTTCTTTTAATTTTATTGGGAGCCTTTGCGGCCCGCGCATTCGGTGAAAATATTTCCGACGAAGCGCAAAAGCACCTGAAGTGGGGCACGATGGCCCTGGAGTCGGCAAAAACACCGAAGGACATTCAAGACTCGATGGATGAATTCAATGAGGCGATAAAAATTGCTCCAGACTTCGCGGATGCTTATTACAGACTCGCCGTGGTCCAGGAGATGGTTAACAAAGATGACGACGCGATGAAGAATGTAAAAAAATACCTGGAGCTGGCGCCGGACGGCGCCACGGTCAAGGAGGCAAATAAACTCATCGACAAACTGGAGTATAAAATATACAAGAAGGAGAAATTAAAGAAAGAACTATCGGTCCCTGCTCTTATACCGGCCGGTGAGTTCATGATGGGTGACCCAAAGGGACAGTTAGATGAGAACGAACGCCCCCAACACAAGATTTTTCTCGACGCTTACTACATGGACAAATGCGAAGTGACTGTCGCCCAGTACCGCGGGTATTGCAGCGCAACCGGAAAGGCTATGCCGGATGCTCCGCCCTGGGGCTGGCGGGATGACCTGCCGATGTGTAATGTAACTTGGGATGACGCCGACGCTTATGCCCGGTATTACGGCAAGCGCCTGCCCACCGAGGCGGAATGGGAAAAAGCGGCGAGAGCCGGCTCAACTGCCAAGTACTGTTTCGGTGATTCCGAATCAGAGCTTTTAGAATATGCCTGGTGTGCGGCCAACTCTAACAATATGCTGCAACCGGTAGCTACAAAGAAGCCCAACGCTTTCGGACTATACGACATGCATGGCAACGCAGCGGAGTGGTGCAGTGACTGGTACGGCGCTAATTACTACAAGAACAGCCCGGCAAGCAACCCAACAGGCCCGGACAGAGGCCCATACCACGCTGTGCGCGGCGGCACCTACAATGACCAAGCTTTATACTGCGGTTCCGCGTTCCGGTGCAATTTTGACAATACTTTTGCAAAAGAAGGAATGCGGGGATTCTTTCTCGGATTCCGCTGCGTTTCATCGGTAAAATAAAGAGGGGTTATTCATATGAAAACAGTTCAGGGATTCTTAAGCTTGCTGCTGGTGGCCGCGTTTTTTATCGGGGCGGGTTCCGTTGCCATGGCAGAGCGGTCAGTTGGCAAGACGGCAGAGAGCTGGGCCACCGATCCGAAAACAGGCTGTCAGATTTGCTGGGTATCTGATTACTATACCATAGTGGCGGCAACATGGACAGGGCCGGTTGTAAACGGTAAGGCCGAGGGCAAAGGCAACCTTACAGTAACCACCAGAGGTAAAGACGGGAAGGAATCACAGTGGCAGGGTGAAGTTGAGATGAAGGCCGGCAAACTGGATGGCAAGGGCAGCATAAAATTGTCTGACGGCGATTCCTATGACGGGGATTATAAAGCCGGTGTCCGCGAAGGCAAGGGTTTATATAAGTTCCCGAACGGCAATACCTACGACGGCGACTGGAAGAACAACAAAATGGAAGGGATGGGCATATATAAAAAGCCCGACGGTGATTATTCCGAGGGAGAATGGAAAAACAACGTAATGGATGGAAAGGGTAAAGTCAGGTGGGCGGACGGCAAGGCCTATGACGGCGATGTGAAGAACGGCCATATGGAAGGCAAGGGTATACTAAAATACCCTAACGGCTCGGTCTACGAAGGCGGCATTCACCACGATGACCCCGCCGGATACGGCGTCCTTAAGGATCCCAGCGGTAAAGTGCTTTATCAAGGGGAAAGGAACAATACGGCGAACGATTCAGCCGAGCAATTTTAATGAGGCTTAGATTTTTTCAAGCCCAAGGGGCGTAGAAAAAATCTGTAGCCGAATTAACCCAGCACTAATTTTGTTGCAGCAAAATTAGTGCTGGGTAATGAGCCTGAGGCTTCACCGAATGCACATGTATACATGCGCAGCGAGGCGGCAGTCGAATCAATGAAGCTAAGCCCCACCGTATTCGGCGGGCCAAGTTTCATTGTTTGGAGCGAAGCGGAGGGAAAGGAGCGGCCGATGAGCGTAATCAAAATGAAAGCGTGCCTTATCATCTTTCTGATTGTACTGGGGAGTTTTGCAACCAGTGTCCTAGGCCAGGATATTTCCGATGAAGTGCGTAAGCACATGGATTGGGGCAAGATGGCCCTGGAGTCGGCAAAAACACCGGCGGACATTGAAGAATCGATGGACCAGTTTAAGCAGGCAATAAAGCTTGCGCCGGACTACGCCGACGCTTATTACCGGCTCGGCGTGGTTCAGGAGATGGTCAACAAAGATGACGAGGCGATGAAGAACCTGAAAAAATATCTTGAGCTTGCGCCGGACGGCGCTACCGTTAAAGAGGCAAAGCATCTCATCGATAAACTGGAGTATAAGGCGTATAGGAAGGAGAAAGCCATCAGGGAGCTGGGAGTTCTTATACCCGCCGGTGAGTTCATGATGGGCGGCAGCGAGGCCAATGAACTTCCCCAACATAAGGTTTTCCTTGACGCTTTCTATATAGACAAACTCGAAGTAACGGTCGCCCAATACCGCGCCTACTGCGACGCAACCGGAAAGGCTATGCCGGATGCTCCGCCCTGGGGTTGGCAGGATGACCTGCCGATGGGTAACGTAACCTGGGAAGATGCCAATGCCTATGCCCAATATTACGGCAAGCGCCTGCCTACCGAGGCGGAATGGGAAAAGGCCGCCCGGGCCGGTTCTAATACTAAATACTGTTTCGGTGATTCCGAATCGCAACTTTCCGAATATGCCTGGTACGCGGGTAACTCTGATAATATGGTGCATCCGGTAGGAACAAAGAAGCCCAATGTCTTCGGCCTTTACGACATGTATGGCAATGCCGCGGAGTGGTGCAGCGATTGGTATGGCCCGAGATACTACAAGGACAGCCCGGCAAATAACCCCAAGGGGCCGGCCAGTGGCCCGCACCATGCCGCGCGCGGCGGCAATTACGGCGAGCCATCCTTATACTGTGTTTATTCCGCGTTCCGATACAATTTTGATATTGCTTCTTTTAAGGGAGTAGTGCGAGGAAATTGGCTCGGATTCCGCTGTGCTTCTTCGGTGAAAGCGGATTAAAGTATTGGTGTTTTTACAGGAGAAAAAATGTTAGATCGACAAACGCGCCAACAATTATTGACCGCGCAAAAGAACGAGATCACCGAATATTATGTTTATAAGCGCTTAGCCGAAATCGTGAAGGTTAAGGAACAGGCGGAAATATTAAACCGGATATCGGCTGACGAACTGAAGCACTACGAATTTTTTAAGAGCCTTACCCAGGAAGAAGTCCTTCCCGGCCGGTTCAAGATATTTTTTTATGTGTTTATCTCTAAGGCGCTGGGGCTTAATTTCGGTCTGCGGCTGATGGAGAACGGCGAAGGCATGGCCCAGGATGTTTACGCCGGGCTAAAACAGGTGTCGCCGGAAATAGAGCGGATAACCGCCGACGAAGAAAAGCATGAGCGGGCTTTGCTTGACCTGATCGACGAGGACCGCCTGAAATATGTCAGTTCGGTCGTTCTGGGTTTAAACGACGCCTTAGTGGAATTGACCGCGACTTTAGCCGGATTTACTCTGGCGTTGCAAAATACCCGGCTTATCGGGATCGTCGGTCTTATCACCGGTATCGCCGCGGCGATGTCCATGGCGGCTTCCGAATATCTGGCTACCAAAGGCGAACAGACTAAGAAAAATCCCTTTAAGGCCAGTGTCTATACCGGTATTTCCTACATCACTACGGTTGTTCTGTTGGTCCTGCCGTATTTTATGCTCAAGAATGTCTTTGTCAGCTTAGGGCTGGCAATAGCCGGAAGCCTGCTGATTATCTTAGTCTTTACTTTTTACGTGTCCGTGGCCAAAGGCCTCAGTTTTAAAAAGAGATTTTTTGAGATGGCGATTTTAAGTTTAAGCATCGCCGCGATAACTTTTTTTATCGGTATGGCCATAAAGAAGATATTCGGAGTAAATATTTGACAATGAGGCTTCACCTAACACGAGCCGCAGGCGCGGTGGGCAAAGCGAGATGTTTCTGGAGTGAAAGATTTTATTGTATTAATGCTTGATTCTATGACATAATAAGGTAGAATGTTAGGAAATCTTTCAGCCGTCAAAGGCGCGCGACGATTTACCTTTGCGGCTTTTTTATTTTATAGGCTGATTTTTAATGAGACTCACTCATTTTCAAGCCATCGGCTTCGCCGAGAGGCGAGCCGAAGGCGCAGAAAATAAGTGTAGTCGAATCAATGAAATTTGGCCAGCCGAATACGGCGGGACTTAGTTTTATTGCCCCGAGCGAAGCGAAGGGGACTATAAGGTGGATGATTTATAAAGAACGAGTTTAGGAACTTAGATTTAGGCGATTTAAGGATAGGCGTGCCGATTATCCAGGGCGGGATGGGGGTACGGGTGTCATTGTCTTCATTAGCTTCGGCAGTTTCCAACGAAGGCGGGCTGGGAGTGATTGCCGCAGTCGGCCTTGGGGAAGAGGGCAGTGATGAAAAGCGCGATTACGAAACGCGTTCGCGCGAAGCGTTTATCGAGATTATCCGGGATACGCGCAAGCTTACGGCCAATCCCTTTGGCGTTAACATCATGTGCGCCCTGACTAACTATGATGACTTGGTAGATGCGGCCCAGCAGGAATCAGTGGATGTAATTATTTCCGGAGCCGGATTGCCGTTGCGCCTGCCGTCTTTGATCAAGAATAACCGGACTAAGCTCGTCCCCATTGTTTCTTCCGCGCGGGCAACACAGATTATTTGCGCTACCTGGCAGAGGAGGTATAAACGCCTTCCTGATGCCATTGTCGTCGAGGGGCCGCTTGCCGGAGGGCACCTGGGTTATAGCCGGGCCGAGCTCGCTGACGAGAAGAATGTTTTTTTGGATAATATCGTGCGGGAGGTGCTGGCGGTTACGCGTGGTTTTGAAAATAATAAATTGCGCATTCCGGTAATCGCGGCCGGCGGCATATTTGACGGCAAGGATATTGCCCGGGTGATCAGGCTGGGTGCCGCCGGCGTACAGATGGCGACCCGTTTCGTCTGCACTGATGAGTGCGATGTTTCCCCTAAATATAAGGATTTATACCTTTCTTGTTCGCCTGACGATATCGTGGTCATCGACAGCCCGGTGGGAATGCCGGGAAGGGTGATTCGTAATGAATTTGTGAAGAGGATTTCTAAGGGGGAGCGCATCGATTTTAGTTGTGAATACCAATGCCTGGCTACCTGCGACGCCAGGAAAGTAAATTATTGTATTGCTAAGGCGCTTATGTATGCTTATCGGGGTGAGCTGGACAAAGGGTTTGCGATGTGCGGAAGCAATGCTTACCGGATTAAGAAGATTGTCCCGGTAAAGGAACTTTTTGCCGAGTTGGTGGGAGAAGCGAGAGCTGCATTAGAAGAATAATAACTTTACCTTTTTATTTTACCGCAGAAAACCGCCGGTGGAGCCGGCGGATTGCCTGCCTGACAGGCAGGCATGCGGAAAAATAACACCCGCCTTGATGAGCCGTAAGGCCCACGGCTTCGCCGTGAGGCGAGCGAGGCAGGCTGCCGCAGTTTGGCGGAATTATATAGGTGTAAAGTTTGTTAATCGGGTACTTGAAGACAAGTGCCTTAAAGGAGGATGCATATGGGATTCCAGAATGATTATGACCGTCAGCCGCGAGAAATGCACAAAGCGGTTTGTTCAGAGTGCAAGAAAGAGTGCGAAGTTCCTTTTAAGCCTAAGGAAGACCGGCCGGTTTACTGCAAGGAATGCTTTTCAAAAAGAAAAGATAGCGGCCGTTAAGAGGGTATTAACCAACAAAAGGAATAACTCGGCTGCCGGGGGGCAGGAAACTATGCTATGCCCAAATAAGTTTTAATCCCCGCGGCTGTTTACTCCTTTAGCTTTATCTCTCGAACCGCAATTAAAGGCAATAAAACCCCTGATTGATATCTGGTCAGGGGTTTTATTTTTGCCGGAGCAGGCTGTGCAATTTTTTAGCTGATTCGAGAAATATAATTATTACCAGCGCAAGCATGATGAGGGTAAAGCCGGCGTTGAGGTTTCCCTGGACGGTATGTTTGGGCAGGTAATTACTCAGGATGTTTTCTACCCCGGCGACAAAGGTAGTTACAAACATAAAGATTGCCGGCAGTCCGGTAATCAATCCATAGCGCCGCTTTCGGGAATGTCTTATGATAAAGATGGTAGCGATAAACAGCGCCAGTGTCGCCAGTAATTGATTGGCTACGCCAAACATCGGCCAGATGGTCGAGATGTCGCCGTTATAAACGAGATACCCCCATAAAAAACTGATCACCGCGCTGCTCAAGATTATCCCCGTAAGTTTGTTGCCTCTTCCCAGCCGGGGGTTGGCGAACTTTATCATCTCCTGCAAAATATAGCGTGCCACGCGCGTTCCTGTATCTACGGTAGTCAGGATAAACAGCGCCTCGAACATTATGGCAAAGTGGTACCAGTAGCCCATCAGGTGTTTCATCCCTTTGATCGAGGATAGGATCACCGACATCCCGGCGGCCAGCGATACCGCACCGCCGGCTCTCCCTGTCAGCGCTTCGCCGGTCATCCGTTCGATTTCCGGCAGGTTAACGGCAGCCAGGCCTAATTTAGCGAAAACCGCAGGCGGCAGGTTGATCGCGAAATAATCGCCCGGTAGCATCACTGTGGCGGCAATCAAGGCCATAATCGAAACCACCGCTTCTACCAGCATCGCCCCATAACTGATAAAGCGTATATCCGATTCGTTATCGATCATCTTAGGTGTTGTTCCGGAACTTACCAGGCTGTGGAAACCGCTGATCGCTCCGCAGGCAATGGTGATGCAGACAAACGGCCAGACACGGCCGGGGATGATCGGCCCTCCGCCGTGGATAAAAGTAGTGAACATCGGCATGTGGATTTGGGGATTAACGATAAAGATGCCTAGAATCAGCATTAAAATCGTCCCGATTTTCATATAGGAACTTAAGTAGTCGCGCGGGCAGAGGAGAAGCCAGACCGGAAGCACCGATGCCGTAAAACCGTAAACCGGAAGAATAAGGGAAAGCGTCGGTTTAGAAAGAAGGAAAAAAACGCCCAACCGGGTTTTCGATAACGGTTCTCCGAAGATTATTCCGGCGACGACTATCACCACGCCGATAAGCGACGCTTCGAATATTTTTCCCGGCCTCAGTTTATACATATAAAGCGCCATGATCAACGCGGCGGGGATGGTTACGGCGATCGTAAACGTGGCCCATGAACTTTCATTCAGGGCGTTTACCACTACCAGTGCCAGTCCCGCCAGTGCCGTAATGATGATAAAAAGGATGGCAAATCCGGTAGCAATTCCGGCAGTAGAACTTATGTGCTTTGCGGCCAGGCGGGTCAGGGACCGGCCTTTCAGCCTTACCGAAGCAAAAAGAATCACCATATCATGAACCGCGCCGCCCAGCACCGCTCCGATGAGAATCCACAAAAAACCCGGCAGGAATCCAAATTGCGCCGCCAGGACCGGGCCGACCAGCGGCCCGGCGCCGGATATCGCCGCGAAATGATGGCCGAAGAGGACAAATTTATTAGTAGGATGATAATCTTTGCCGTCGCGCAGGGTATGCGCCGGGGTCGGCCGCCGGCTGTCCAGGACAAGGACTTTGGTAATAATGAACTTAGCGTAAAAGCGGTACGCCAGCGCAAATACCAGTAAGCTGATGATGACAAAGGTCAGGGCATGCATGGAATCATATTATACTAAAATTTGGCGGCTTAGTGAATGGGAAAAAATATTTTTTGCCAAGCCTGCCAGGAGATATCGCAAAAATCTCCTATGGATTTCTATACTGTTTTCCCGCAAAAATGCTAAAATAACCCAAGGATTGGGAGTATTAGGCGGCATTTGATTATCGATAATTGCGTGTAGCTACCCTAATTTGAGTGAAGAAAACCAACTGGGAAGGTTTTTCAAAAATAGTTGACGCATCCCCGGGTTTTTTCCAAGAAGAAATGTTTTTCCGCAAGCTTTCAACGGCAGATTATCAATTTAATTATGAAAAAGCCACGGGGGCGGGCACGGGAAGTTGAAAATTTTTATTCGCGTAATTAGCGTAATTCGTTGTTAAAAATTATCTTGTTTTTCTTAGTGTCTTGGCGGTAGGTATAGGTTTTCCCCATGATAAAACGTTTTTTCGTTATCGGTTTTCTGGGGATTGGTTTTTTCGGGGCGGCCGCCGTTTTTGGCAAGTCAACCTCGCCTGTGGTGAAGTCGGAGTTTATTTTTACCCGAAACCTTCCCGGTACGCCGTTCGCCCACGCTCCTACCATCGCGGAAACATCTGACGGTTTTGTCGTGGCCTGGTTCGGCGGAACTCGCGAAAAGAACCCCGATACAAAAATTTTTATCTCAAGGTTTGAACGAAGTCTAAACCGTTGGGCTATTCCCGCGACGGTTGCGGAAGGCAGCGATAAAGGCGGCCCGACGGCATGTTGGAACCCGGTGCTCTTCCCACAGAAAAACGGGCCGCTCTTTTTATTTTATAAAACCGGCAAGAATCCCGAAAGCTGGAAGGGGATGTTTAAGGTTTCTTTGGACGGCGGTAGAACTTGGGGCATGGCTAATTATTTGCCGGAGGGTATCCTGGGCCCTGTTAAAAATAAACCGATTGAATTAGACGACGGGACGATTCTCTGTCCTTCGAGCACTGAATCGTCCGACGGCTGGAAAATCTTTATTGAACGCGTCCGGCCGCGAAGCACCGGAGATTTCTTATTAAAAAATAAGTGGTCGATAAACGGCCCGTTGAATGACCGTTCGCTACCGGTAATCCAGCCCACACTTTTGAATTTTGGCCGGGGCAGGATATTACTGCTTTCGCGCAATAAACAACCGAAGGCATCACGGATTCAATCGATTATGGAATCTGTCTCTACGGATAATGGCCTCAGCTGGTCTCCATTGAAGCGGTCGGCCTTGCCGAATCCTAACAGCGGCATTGACGCGGTTACCTTGAAGGACGGCCGATGCATATTAGTATACAACCCAACGTGTACCAAACGAACTCCGCTGGCGGCGGCGATATCCACTGACCAAGGAAAAACCTGGGTTCAGTGTTTAGAGTTAGAAAATGGGCCGGGGGAGTATTCGTATCCCTCGGTCATCCAGGCCAATGATGGTATAATCCATATTGTTTACACCTGGCAAAGGCGAAAAATAAAACATGTTGTGCTCGACCCCGGGCTTATCCGGCCTCTCAGCGGTTATTAGAGGCTTGGAGCATATTCTCAGTATTAATTTTAATCTTAATCTGTTTCTTTTCTGTCATATTCGATATTACCATTGAGTAATCCGGGTTTACGCAGTGAAATGGTAAATCAGGTATCAGGTATGGAAGGCAAATGTTTTCAACGCCCCAACCACAGCTATTTCCTCAAGCCTTCCATTTCCAGGCTCGCCTGGATAAACGGCCCGATACCCTTAAGATCATCGGTTACCCGCAGCTCGCCGATATAATAAGCGTAAGAGCCATTGCGATAAGGTTTTCCTCCCAGGCCGGCAGTTTTACAAATCTGCGTAAGATGTGGTGAGCCGGCTGAATCAATTTTAATCAAATACCGGATTATACCAGCATAAGCTTTAGTTACTGCCGGGATATATTTTTTATCTAAAAAACCACGATTAATTCCCTTAGCGATCGCGTAAACAAACATCGAGGAAGCTGAGGCCTCAAGGTAATTACCACTCCTTTTACCCTGATTCAAAACCTGATACCACAATCCCGTTTCCGGATCCTGGACGGCGGTTACATCGCGGATTAACGCCCGGAATAACGCGATGATTTCTTCGCGCCGCGGGTGGTCAGACGGTAAATAGTCCAGAGTGTCGATGATGCCCATAACATACCACCCCACGCCCCGGCCCCAGAATTGGGAAGAGCAACCGGTTAAAGAATCAGCCCATTTTTGTTTTTTGCTTTCATCCCAGGCGTGATAAAAAAGCCCGGTTTTAGGATCGCGTGCGTGGCGGGCAACGAGGAGAATCTGGTCAGCCGCGATATCAAATCCTTCAGGTCGGTTAAAAATAGCGGCAAACTCTGCGTAAAACGGCGCAGCCATATAAATACCATCCAACCATATCTGATGAGGATAAATCTTTTTATGCCAGAAACCGCCTTCAGCCGTACGCGGCTGGGTTTCCAGTTGGTGTTCCAGTAAAAATACCGCTTTTTTATATTTCTCTTCCTTAGTCTTGGTGTATAAAGTCAATAAAAGTTTGCCTTGGTTGATCTGGTCTAAATTATAATCATCAGGGTTATAGGTATTAATTGTCCCATCCGCGTTGACAAAATAATCCATTATGTGTTTAACATAATTAAAATATCCGGGCCGTCCGGTTTTTTCGCCGGCCATATAAATCGATTTTAAAAATATCCCGGTTTCGTAATTCCATACCGTTCCCCTGTTTTTAGCGAAGGCAAGAGTATTGCCGAGGCATTTTATCTGGTAATCGGCAATACGTTGGTACCAGGGTATGGTGTTGGACGGCGATATTTCCTCTGCGTAAATACCCGGGCTGGGAAGAAATAAAATAACAACAAGAAAAAACCATGCCGGGATAGCGGGAAAGCGCGGAGTGAGGGGGATGGCGTTGTTTGTTTTAGAATATACTGACATTGCAGGCGGTGTTCTGATCCATCGTACCGCTATTGACATTGTAAAAGTTATCCCATTTGAGGCTTCCCGGGGTATACCCCCCTACGGCTACAGCCCAGCCTGGGGATGGCGGTACCTGCCTATCCTGAAAATAGTTGGCAAGGCTTGCGATGTGAGTAGGAAACTTGCCGTTATAATGAGGGCTGTTGATCGACCAGTAGGCGAAATAGTTGGAAAGGGCCACCCTGATTGCCGCCACGCTGCCTTCGCACTGGGCTTGTCTTGCTTCCCGGCGCAAGTTAACGAACCGGGGGACCGCGATTGCCGCTAAAATACCGATGATAACGATGACCATGATCAACTCAATGAGAGTAAAACCTTTGTTCTTTATGGTCCCAAGCATTTTGCTCACCCCATTTTTATTTTCATAGCTTCTACTGTGGAAATAAGGTTAAGGATAACCCTTCTTTTTAAGAATAGCAGTAATAGCTGAATTGTCAAGAAATTCAGGAAATCTTAGTGTATCGTAACAATTTATCGGCCAACTGTAGATTTTCCAACGATACCCCCTGCGGAAAGGGGTTATTGTGTGAACTAAAAATACAGAATTCAATATTTAACTTGACCCTTGTATCAACCGACGGTAATATTTATATATCGCTTGGCTATACAGATTACAAAAAATGTTGATGGAATAAGTTAAGCTCAAAAATACTCTATGTGGCACCAATTAAATTGGAATGATAAATGGTTTATCGTCGGCCTTCTTGCTCAATTGATGTTTTTTTTCAGGTTTTTTGTGCAATGGATTGTTTCGGAAAACAAAAAGGCGAGCGTAATCCCAATAAGCTTCTGGTATTTTAGCCTGGCGGGAGGATTGGGTTTATTAATCTACGCACTGCACATAAAAGACCCGGTATTTATCCTCGGCCAGTTAGGAGGAGTGCTTATCTACACAAGAAATCTTGCCCTTATCTACAAGAATAAAAATAGTTAATGAGACTTTGCCGAACCCAAGCCCGAAGGGCGCAGGGTGAGGTGGTAGTCGAATCATCCCCGAAGGGGATTTGAGACTTTGCTGAACGCCCGCCTTGCCGAGCAAGGCGAGGCAGGCGAATCCGAAGGATGCGGCGTGAGGCAATAGTCGAATTTCCCGCTGCGTCTCGCCATAGGCGGGATTCGGCGGGATGTCGCTTCCTTGATATAATTATCCAGGGAGGCGGTGAATTCCACAAGGTGTATAACATTGGATTACTCCGTAATAATCCCCATACATAACGAAGAAGGTTGCGTAGAATCCCTTTGCCGATCCGTAAAAGATACCATGGATAAAATTGGCGGAAAATATGAGATTATTTTTGTTGACGACGGCTCTAACGATTCTAGTGTCGGTAAACTGGAACGTATTTTCCTTGATTCGAACAATCTTATTGTTATTGTTTTGGCGAAACGAGTCGGCCAGTCCGAAGCTCTGCAGGCCGGGTTTGATAATGCGACGGGAGAAATATACATTACCCTGGACGGCGACGGCCAGAATGACCCGGCAGATATACCGCGTCTCTTGGATAAAATGAAGGAAGGCTACGATGTGGCGCACGGCTGGAGGAAAAACAGGCAAGACCCTTTCTTAAAAATAGCCGCTTCCCAAATCGCCTCTATAGTACGTAAACTAACTACCAGGGACAGCATCCACGATGTTGGATGCTCCCTGCGCACTTTTCGAAAAAAAGATATGGAAGGCGTATGCCTGTGGGGAGGATTGCATAGATTTTTTTCAACCATCATGACAAAAAAAGGCTGTAAGATAGGGGAGGTTATAGTGAGCCATCGCCCGCGTAAAAGCGGCGTTTCCAAATACGGTATATTGGGCAGGCTTAAAGATGGGGCGATTGACCTGTTGCGTGTTTCTTTTACTGACTTCGGTGCTCTCATGAAACACCAACATAAATATAAAATCGAACGGATAATAAGGGCAAAAAATGGCGCCGACAATTAAAAACTCATTTTTTTCTCCTTCTTCAGCAATTCTTGTGAAAAAAATACTCAGGTTTTTAGTGCCGGCGGTTTTTTTTGTTATCGTTTTCGCATGCATTCGTTTTAGAAATGTTTTTGAATACAATGTTGATGAAGGTATGTATACCATGCGGGCGTTTCTTCATCTTAAAGGTTACGCGTTGTACAAACAAATCTGGATGGACCAACCGCCGGTATTGGTGTTGATATTATCGTACTTTTTTAAGACTTTCGGGGCCTCTATCTTTCTTGCCCGCCTCGTTACACTTTTGTTTTCTACTTTATTTATCTGGGCTATATATGGCATTATCAGCAAAACCCAGAATACCCTTTCCGCCTTATGGGCTGCGATAACTATAATTTTTTCATTGTCTTATCTATACTTTAGTGTTTCCGCAGTGGCTACCATCCCGGTTATTGCTACGGCGGTATTATCGATATATTGCCTTTTATGTTATGAAGACACCGGGAAAAAAAGATTCATCATACTATCGGCAATTATCTTCGCTCTTGCGTTAATGATAAAGTTTCTTGCCGTAATCTTCTTGCCGGGGATGCTCGTGGAAATGTTTATTTCTGGACGCAGTAAAAAAACTTGCGCAGAAAGTCATGCTTGTTTTCCCGGCTTAATCCTTTTATGGTTTATTACCTTCTTTGCAGCAATTCTATATATAATTCGAGCGGCATCCATAGACTTATCTCAAATTATACAACCCTATGTATTAGCCAGAAAAATAGTCATTACCGGCCAGCCGGAAGCATCCCGATGTTTATTCCAATGGTTCAAGGATGCCTCTGGCGTTGTCCCCCTCGTTCTATGCGCGCTTATTTTTACCAAACGCGGCCAGAGAAAGTTTTTTCTGGTGCCGTTGATAAATCTTGCTTCCGTGATTTTAGTCTTTTCTACACATCGCCCTTTATGGTCTCATTATTACCTGTATATAATTTTTCCCCTTAGCTGGCTGGCATCTTACGGTATTTATGCATTATGCAACTTGATTGGAGAAGAATGGAAAAATAGAAATACAGTACTGTCCGGCAACAGTACTGTAAAGATAATCTGCTTTTCGCTGGCCCTTGGGTTTTCCCTTACGATGACATATTTAGAATATCCGCACTTAAAATGGCAACTCATAAAACCGGAACTCGACAGCCGCCGTCAAGATTCCGGCAATCGTTGCGTCATTGACCTTATGAAAGGATATGCTCCCAAAACGCACATGGTAGTAACCGACCGGCTTATTTATGCTTTTTATGCGGGTCTGCCGGTACACCCCTATTTAGCCACGGTTTCTTCGAAAAGAATATATTGCGGCTTGCTGACAGCTAAGGATTATATCAATATCATAATAAAAGAACGGCCGGAATTAGTCCTTCTTACCGAAGAGACTAAGATGCTGGGAGGAAATATCGAGCCGTTTTTAAAAAAAGATTATGAATTAAGTTATGAAAACGAATGCTCCGGCAATATCCAAAAACTTTATATATCAAAAAAAATAAAGCGGGGTTTTTCTGAAAAATAGCGGATATAGCATTTTTATTGAATCACGCGCTGCACAAAAGGATTTTTATTGTTGGATTGGATAAAATGGGTAAAATGGAATCATTAAGGTGGGGTAAGTATTATCTTTACGGAGCTTTGCGAGTTAAAGATAAATATATAAATGCCTGCGAATAAGTACCCTTACGGGTAGGGGAAAAGAAGGGGGTGGAGGAATGTCTCGGATAGTGAAGATAGGCAGTGGAATTGCATTGCTTATGTTATTGATCTGGGCTGTAGGCTGTTCGCAAGATTCTAACCAAGCGTTGTTTATGGCAGTATCGAAAGGACATACCGCAACCGTTAAAACCTTATTAGCTCAGGGCGTTGATGTGAATGCGAAAGATGACGATGGGGTGACAGTTTTGATGTCGGCAGCATACGGAGGACATACCAAAACCGTTACGGCTTTGTTAGCCAAGGGCGCCGAAGTCAATGCTAAAACTAAGGATGGCGTGACAGCCTTGATGGTAGCAGCGCAGGGCGGACATACTGCAACTGTTAAAGCCTTACTGGTCCCAAGCGTCGATGTTAACGCGAAAGCCAAAGATGGTTCGACAGCCTTGATGAAGGCAGTAGCGAAAGGGCATGCGGGAATCGTCAACTTGCTTAAGCAGGCTGGGGCTAAAGAATGAACTTGTCCGAGATTTCCATAAAACGGCCGGTTTTTGCCTGGATGTTGATGTCCGGGTTGATTATCTTCGGCGGGATCTCCTTTATGCGCATGGGGATCAGCCAGCTTCCCGATGTGGATTATCCCGTGGTTTCCGTCAACATCCGTCTGGAAGGGGCAGCCCCGGAGGTCATCGAAACCTCCGTCGTCGATATCATCGAGAACGCGGTGATGAGCATCCAGAGCATTCGCAGTGTTACCTCCCAGTCGGAAAACAGTGAAGGAAGCATAACGATTGAATTTGAACTCAATCGTAATATTGACCTGGCGGTCCAGGATGTCCAGGCCAAAATCGAATCCGTCTTGCAGAAACTTCCCAGGGAAATCACTTCACCGACCATCCGTAAATCGAATCCCGAGGACCAGCCGATCATGTTGCTGACCCTGGAAAGCAATACGTATCCCCTTAAGGATTTGATGGCCTATACCAATGACCGCGTCAAGGACCAGTTTTCGACGGTAGCGGGAGTCGGCGATATTACCCTCGGTGGTTACCGCGATCCTAACTTACGCATTTGGGTGGATAAGAAAGCCCTCAATTCTTATTCCCTTTCGGTCAACGACGTCATCAGCACGGTTCAGAACGAGCACCTGGAAAGCCCTGCCGGCCAGTTGGAAGACGGCAAGCGCCAATTGAATGTCCGGACTATGGGTGAGGCCAAAACTGTCGAGGAATTCGGCAACCTGATTATCAACCAACGCGGCGGCCAGCCGAACTATGTCCCGATTCATCTGAGCCAGGTCGCGCGGATCGAGGAAGGTATGGCCGATGCTTTGAGGATCAGCCGCGCTATGGGGACTCCCGGGGTTGCGCTCAATATCCTTAAACAGCGCGGGTCCAACGCCGTCGCGGTGGCCAAGGACGTCCGGGCTAAGGTTGCGGAAGTTCAGAAAGGGTTGCCCAAGGGCATTAGCTTAAGCGTAAATTTTGACAGCACCCGTTATATCGAGCAAGCCGTTCATGAGTTAAACTTTACGCTGTTGCTTTCGGCACTTTTGACCGGTTTGGTTTGCTGGATGTTTTTGGGTTCCTGGGCATCTACTCTAAACGTTCTGTTGGCGATTCCGACTTCGGTCGTCGGCACTTTTATTGTACTTTCTTTCGCCGGGTTCACCTTGAATACCTTTACCTTGCTGGGCTTAAGTCTCTCTATAGGAATTGTGGTGGATGATGCGATCATGGTGTTGGAAAATATTATTCGGCATCAGGAAAAAGGTCAAAATAGAATTTTGGCGGCCATGGCTGGCTCTAAAGAAATTACTTTTGCGGCCATAGCCGCTACGATTTCAATCGTAGCGATCTTTTTACCGGTGGCTTTCATGAGCGGCGTGATTGGGAAGTTTTTCTTCCAGTTCGGGGTGACCATCACGGTGGCGGTGTTGCTGTCGCTTCTGGAAGCCCTGACCCTGACTCCCATGCGTTGTTCGCAGTTTGTGGATGTCGGAAAACGGACGACTCGGTTCGGCAAAGGGGTCGAATGGTTGATGGACAAGACAAGAGACCTTTATGCCGGTTCGCTTGCGGTAGCGTTGAATTATCGTTTAAAAGTGATTGCCACCGCATTGATAGTTTTCGTTTTAAGTTTCTCGGCTCTTTGGTTTCTCAACAAGGAATTCATCCCTTCCGAGGATCAGAGCCGTTTCAACGTCCGGCTCAAAACCCCGGTTGGCTCAGCCCTCCCTTATTCGGATTCTAAATTCAGTGAAGTCGAAAAATTTCTTTCGCGGCGGCCTGAGGTCGACCGCTACGTTATGCAGGTAGGGGGAGGTTCTCCTGGTGATTCCAACAGCGGTTCCGTATTGGTAACGATGAAGGAGCGGGGCAAGCGCGGTATCGATAAAATCGCCGGGCACGAATTAAGCCAGCAGGATTTTATGGGTATCTGCCGCAAGGAATTTAACAAGATTCCCGATGTGCGTGCGGTGATCCAGGACCTTTCCACTAAGGCGTTTACCGCTTCCCGGGGCTTTCCGGTGGAGTTTACGGTTAAGGGCCCGGATTGGGATAAGCTGGCGGATTATTCGAAACAAATAATGGCAAAGTTGGAGGAGACCGGTTTGGTTACCGACTTAGATACCAATTATTCTCTTGGTCAGCCTGAGCTTCACGTGATTCCCGACCGCAAGAAGGCGTCTGAATATGGGGTAAGTATTTCCAATATCTCCCAGGTTGTGGAGGCGATGATCGGCGGCGTGCTGGTGGGTACTTATGAGAAAGGCGGCCACCGTTACGACATCCGCCTGAAACTGGAAGAAAGTAAAGAAGACCCGCGCACCAAGGTGAACAGCCTTTTTGTCCGTAATAACCGGGGTGAGCTGACGTCGCTTTCCAATTTAGTCACTATGGAAGAAAAAGAGTCCATGGTGGCGATTTGGCGCAGCAATCGGGAACGGTCGATCACGGTTTACGCCAATGTCAAGACGGGTAAGTCCCAGCAAGAAGCTCTACTAGCGGCCCAAGGTATTGCCAAACGCATTTTGCCGCCGGATTACCATATCACCCTTACCGGCAGTTCCCAGACATTCGCCGAATCCCTCCAGAGCCTGGTCTGGGTTCTTTTGCTCGGTATTCTCGTGGCCTACATGGTGCTGGCGTCGCAGTTTAACAGTTTCATCGATCCGATTTCGGTGTTAATGGCGCTTCCCTTCAGTATATCCGGCGCGCTGATGGCCCTATTTATCGCTCACCGGTCGATTAATATTTATAGCGTTATCGGCCTCATCCTGCTTATGGGGATCGTCAAGAAAAACTCGATCCTGCTGGTGGATTTTACTAATCAGGTGCGGGAAAGAGGAGAACCCTCCGTTCCTAAGGCTCTCCTGACAGCTTGCCCTATTCGCTTGCGGCCTATTTTGATGACTTCGGTGGCTACCATCGCCGGCGCTATCCCGGCGGCTCTGGCCATCGGCCCGGGAGCTGAGAGCCGGATACCCATGGCAATTGCCGTCATCGGCGGCGTGATTTTTTCGACCCTGCTCACGCTTTACGTGGTCCCTTGTTTTTATAGCGCCATGTCGCGTTTCGAAGGAAAGAAAGACCATGAGAAACTTTTGGCGGATGGCGGGGAAGAAGGACGTGGGGAGAAAGAAGTAGGGAGCAAACAGTAAGGAGTAAAGAGTAAAGATAAGCGAGAAATGAAAACACCGGCAAGAGTTCGAACGCGCCTTTTTTAGCCCTTGCGTTAGATCATTTTCCACCTTAAAATAATGGCTGATTTCCCGGATAAATAGGAGGTACTTATGGAACAATTAAAGATAGCCGAGCGGTATAAAAATATCATTAAAAGTTTTACTCAGGGCTTGAAAGATATATATCCTGAGGAGTTGCAGTCACTCATCCTTTACGGCAGCGCCGTAAGCGGAGAATTTATCGATGGCCATTCCAATCTAAATCTGCTTGCCGTATTGAAAAATACCGATTTAGCTACGCTCAAGAAATCATCAAAGTTGATGCGCAAGTTTAAAATGATCAATACCTTATTCCTAACCGAAGATTACATCGCCGGCTCGATAGATGTTTTTCCCATTGAATTTCTGGACATGCAGGAGAATTATTTTTTACTATTCGGCAAGGATGTCTTAAGAGATATCCATGTCGATATCCGTAATCTACGGTTCCAGTGCGAACAGGAACTGAAGGCGAAGCTGATTAAATTAAAACAGGCATATTTACCGATAAGTAATAATATGCCCGCCTTGCGCAGTTTATTGTTTATGTCTTTTACTTCAGTCCTGCATATATTACGCAACGCCCTGCGGATAAAAGGGAGAAGGCCGCCTTATTTAAAACCGGAGGTGCTCAAGGAATTGGTTTTCGAGTTTAAAATCGATATCGCGGTGTGGGAAAAAATATTGTCGGCGAAAAATAAAAAAATAAAGTTAAACGGAAAAGAAATCGAAGAATTATTCGCCGGGTTTACCGGAGATTTAGAATCGATTGCTACGATTATTGATAAGGTATAAATACACATGCGTAAAATATTGTTTATCCTCGCTTTTCTTATCCTGCCCCTTTCGGGGCGCAGCCAGCATGTTCCCTCGCCGGAAGGCTGGGTCAATGATTTCGCCAAGGTCATCGACAAGGAAAATGCCGGCAAACTAAGCTCTTTGACCGAAGAGGTAGAACAAAAGACCGCCGCGGAAATCGCTGTAGTAACAATCGATTCCATCGCCCCTTACGATGAAAAGGAGTACGCGCGTGCGCTTTTCGATACCTGGAAACCGGGCAAAAAAGGAAAAGACAACGGGGTTTTAGTACTCCTGGCGGTCAAAGAACGGCGCTGGCGCATTGAGACCGGATATGGCGTGGAGGGAATTCTGCCGGACGGCTTGTGCGGCGAAATCGGCCGAAACTATATGGTCCCCTATTTTAAAGAAGGTAATTATGGGGGAGGTTTGTATCAAGGCGTGCGCGCTATTGCCGATGTCATAGCTAAAGACGCCAATATCACCTTAAGCGCAGCACCGGTTAATTCCGCAGAAACTACTCAGGAAAACCAGTATTCATCGGAAGGGCCAACCGGACGGAAAATTCTTTTTCTTATATTTATTGTGTGCGTGTCGCTTGCCTTAATAATCCACCAGGGATCGCAAGGGATCGGATATCGCGGCGGTAGCTCCTGGGGCGGAGGCTTTGGAGGCGGCGGAGGTTTTGGAGGATTTGGAGGCGGCGGCGGCGGAGGTGGCGGCGGCGGAGGCGGATTTTAAGTGGAAGCTCATTTGTATTTTTAGTGTTTTTTGTGCCTTGGTGGTAAATCTTTATGGTTTTGTTTTTTATATTTTACCAGGGAAAACAGAACATAGATTCTATAAAGGGGGTAAAAAATGAAAGGTATTATTGTAGGGTTAGGGGTCGTGGTTCTTATCGCGCTTTTCGTGGTTATGGGTTTCGCGGGAGTTTACAACAACATTGTCGTAAAACAGGAAACAATCACCGCTAAATGGGCGCAGGTAGATAATCAATTGCAAAGGCGTAATGACCTGATACCAAATTTAGTCAATACGGTTAAAGGCTACGCCGCGCATGAGAAAACTCTCCTCGAAGATATCACCAATGCCCGTTCGCAATGGGGGAAAGCAAGCTCAGTGGACGAAAAAGTTAAAGCGGCCGGGGCAATTGATAAAGCGTTGGGCCGGCTGCTCCTGGTTACGGAAAATTACCCGAATTTGAAAGCCGACCAGACATTCTTAAAACTTATGGATGAGTTGTCCGGGACGGAAAATCGTATCTCTGTAGAAAGAATGCGGTATAATGAGGCGGTTAAAGATTATAATATCACGGTAAGAATGTTTCCCGGTAATATCGTAGCCGGGATGTTCGGTTATAAGCCGGCTACGGAATACTTCAAAGCAGAAGAAAAAGCAAAAACCGTTCCCGAAGTAAAGTTCTGAACCCGTCGATTTTAGGTAAATGGAATAGGGATGTTACCTTAAATTTAGAGTCAAATGGGGTTTTTATATTGATAGTGTCAAAAGTTTTATGAAAAACGAAAAAAACCCATTTTTACCACGAAGGCACAAAGGGCACGAAGTTGATAAAAAAAGGAAAAACAAAATAGTTTTTACCACGAAAAGATATAATC
>Ga0182021_10000329_pt1 | contig 48920 bp, 42 predicted proteins | sample 612E3MmetaG_FD_120493 | JGI IMG/M metagenome (GOLD analysis project Ga0182021, IMG submission 120493) | Permafrost microbial communities from Stordalen Mire, Sweden - 612E3M metaG (Illumina Assembly) | ecosystem: Environmental > Terrestrial > Soil > Wetlands > Permafrost | place: Sweden... | reverse complement strand
TGAAAAAAACTATTGTGGTCAGATAGGAAAGTCACATATTCTTCTATAGTCTTTGAGTTACGGTCCAAGTTCTCAATGAATGCTTTAGCGGCTGGTAATTCTTCATAAGTCATTGTATAGTTTGAGTTGTTGAATCCATCAAAGATGCAGGCTATTTCGTTGCTGGGAAAAAGCCACAGGGGATAGCCAATTTGCGCTAAGAATACAAGTTTTTCTTCTGGCTGCTTTACTATTAAGCCGCCGCCTTTTGCTCTTTCAAGCTCTGACAGCACATAAACAGTAGCTAGCTCAATTTCGAAGCTAAAGGGTTCGCTATTTTTCTTTTGCGAAAAAGGTAGAATAAACCGTTTAACTTCAGACTTTAACATTAGGTATCAGTTATAAGCGGTGGTTTTTTTAAAATTTATTGTTTGGATTTATGCCCTGAAGAAATCTGTTATCTTTTTTTGGAAAAGCGCTTGTTTTAACAGTTCACTCTGCATTATCCAACGTTGCATTGGGATCTCAAATCTGCTCCCAATAAACTGTAACGATTCGGCGAGACTTTTGAAAAGAAATGGTTTTTGATGCATAGCGTTTCTGACGTTTTCTCGTACTTGCCAGACGCCAATCGGCATGATGTATCCAGGTCTCGCTTCTCTTAACACAATAACGGTGGCTTGTCGACGCTCCTTAACTAGTTGTTCGCAAGTCGCCAGCCGAGCGGAATAGTAACAGCCGCCAATTTGAGCATAAGTTGTTCGTCCATTATTTCCTTCCCAATCAGAGAAGATGGCTATGCTCTTTCCAGTTGGGTTCCAAACAGTCCCTGGATACCAGGCTTCCATTGACTCGTAGCTGTACTGCTGTGGAATCATTAAAATCTCAAAGACATTGTCCATATAAATTGATTCGTAAACTCTGAATTCATTGATTTCAGGAAAAGTTTTCACTTTTTCTCTGAGATTTTTGGAGACTATATCATCGACGGCTGTTATGCTCCATCGTGTGGGAACGAGCCGCCTTTTTTTTTCAAGCCCAAAAGCTCCGACGCTGAAGGCTTTCTGAATCTTTGATACCATGACCCCTCGATTGTAAAGTTCAATTACTGCCTGCGTAGCCCGTAAATCGGTGTCGTAGTAGGCTTTCTCAATTTTATCGTCATACCTCGAGTTTCCAACATGCAGGTCTCGGATGGGAGCTGAAGGTCCAAATGGTTGAACATCATCATCGAGAAAAATTGAGCTCCTTGGTTTTTTCGTAAGGTGCAATTCAATATCTACACAGCTGTCGGCGAGGGCCAATTCTCGTGTTTGATCCAAGATTTTACCTGCACCCATGAACTTTTGAACGTTTACCCTGTGTTTACCACGTACCAGCAAGCTGCGAAAACCCACAATTTCATCCATGGATTTTCCAAACCAATGCTCAGGCAAATCGTAAATGCAGGTGTCTTCATGTACGGGCGGAACTAGTGGTCCAGCGTAAACGTTTGGGTAACCGATTCGTCCAATGAAAACGCTTGGCGGAGACATGCCTGCGATGTCTTCCCCCATTAATGGAACGCTCTTGAGGAAATAGTTGACTTTAAGCATTATTGAGCAACGGGTTTTGCCACATAGTAACCTTGATCCTTTGCATAAAACACATATGCTGTCTTGTCTGGACCGGGCAACAATTTGGCCATCCTGCACGTTGCTGCTTTTTAGAATGTCTTTTAACCAATTATCTGACCCGCGAATATTTTCCAGTGCTGTTGTGGTAGTCATGTTTTGCTTTCATGATGATTGAGTCGGCTTGATATGTTTTTCCACCATATTTAACGCAACAAACAAGGTATTTTGTCTAAATTATCTTGCTTTGGCGGTCGTAAGCATCCGTGATTTCCTAATAGCTTTTCTAATTTGGGGCGGCAATTTGTCCTTAATAATATCGGCTGTCTTCCAAAGCCTAAAAAGTCCTGGAGGGGCAATGCTGGCATCTATTATTTTCAAGTTTCCATTCACTTTTCTGACGTTGTCACATGTTATATCTAGCAAACCGTATCTGTCGGCAATAATTTTAATTTGTGCAAACTCTTCAGGTGAAACTTCTGCCTCAATCCCGTATTCTTGCAAAAGACAATATTTAGTGTGCCAAAAAATCCTTGCAAAATAAACGTGCCTTATGCTCGCCGGCATTCGCTTGTAAGCTTCATAATCAACCTCTATTGCTTCAGTTTTTCCGATTTTTAACGCTATCGCATGGCTCTTATGTGTTAAGCGGAAAACAAGTTTATGTAAACCAAAATTAACCATAACCCCATCAGGAAAAACCGTGAGAACTATATCCTGCAGGCTGCTCATTGGAACAAAGCTAGTTCCCTTGGTTTTTCTGTATTCGTCTATTAAATCATCTAAGAGCTTCGCTTTTTCATGCAAGGATTTGAATTTCACGTGTTAAAGAGAGTTTTTTTCTAGTAGTTTTAGTTTTGTGATTGTGAAATCACAGCAACAACTCTGGGAAATACTAATTGCGTGTCTGAAAAATTCGCTACCATACTTTTTGTCACTGTTTTACGTTTCAGTTTGGTTCTGATCTGTCTACATGCTTCTGTAGTGTCTGGTTCCCCAGATAACCCACATCAAGCCGATGATCAAAGCCGCTATAGCTAATGAAACAATTGTTACGATGATGTTCTGAAATAGACTGAAACCTCTCGACCAATAGAGCGCATAGAGCAGTATGAAGACAAGCCACGCGATTACGCCAACGATCGAAAAGACGATCGGTGCGATTGAGCCTTCATATTTCCATGGTGGTTGAGCAGTTTCGGTACAAGTGGGTTGATTTTTCAAATTTCTTTACCTTCAAAGATCCATCTCACTTTTTCACTTTATAAAATAATCGTTTGAATTTCGAGCGTGATACACATAAATGAAAATTAATGCAGTCTTAAAAACGGTGGGTGTTACGCTGATTTGCTGCTTAGTGTTTGGATGGCTTTTTCTGCCCATTGATAGTCTCTCCAGAAAGCTCTGCCCACTGCTACCAAGTCAACTTTTCCCTCACTAACTAATTTATCGGCGAATTCAGCATATCTAATTCCGCCTACCCCAATGATGGGAACGCTGACTGCTTTCTTAATTTCAATTGCCTGTGGAATAAAGTAGCCTTTAACTTGTCTTAGCTGCTTTGGTTCGCTTCCGCACATTCCACCTGACACATCAATAATGTCAACTCCAGCTTGCTCAAGCTTCTTGGCAAAAGCCACAGAATCTTCAATATGTGTTCCATTAGGCGCTAAATCATCCGAGCCTAACCTATAAAGCAAAAGCTTACCTTTGAGAATCGCACGTACCTTTCTAACAACCAACAAAGGAAAACGCATCCGCTTCTCTAAGGAACCGCCATACTCATCTTCACGCTTATTCAGTAGTGGCGAGAAGAACTGGTTAAGCAAGTAACCGTGCGCTCCATGAAGCTCAACCCCGTCTAAATCCGCTTTAACCGCCCGCTCAGCCGCACCGGCAAAATCATCAGCGATTGCTTCTAGTTCACTTCCTTCAAGCATACGTGTTTTTGGTCTAGCGGAAGGTCCTGCAGGTTCGGCGCCGATGACTTTTTTGTTTGTTACCCCGCCAGCATGAGATATTTGTACAACCGCTGGAGCACCAACCTCATGAATATGATTTGCAAGCTTTTCAAAACCACTGATCAATGAGTCGTCATAGATTCCAAGTTGTTTTGGCCCTATCTTTCCAGTTGGAGAAACATAAGCATGCTCTACAATAGGCAAACCTAACGCTGATGAACGTCGAACGTAAAAGTTGATTAGCTTGTTGGTTACCGCGCCTTCAAAAGTTGCCCTACCCGTTTGCATAGGCGGCAATACAATGCGGTTTCTAAGAGTGTAATCTTTCACTTTCAAAGGCTCAAGTAATCCAGGCAAACGCTGACACCTGAGCAACATTGGTATTGTGAACTATAAAACATGCTGTTTCGACGTGGTGTTTTTCGATTTTCGACTATGTATATTTAGACAGCCTTGGATGAGCGTCAAGAAGAATTTTTTTATATCAGCGTCGATGTCTGGTCTAGCAGAACCTATGTTTCTGTTAAAATGAAGGATTTTTTATGGAGATAAAAGACAAGATTGCAATTGTAACTGGAGCTTCCTCAGGAATAGGTCTCTCAACAGCAAAACTGCTTTCTGAAATGGGCGCTAAAGTGGCTCTCGTTTCCCGTTCAAAAGAAAAATTGGAGAAACTTTCAGGCGAGATTCCTAACTCTATTGTTGTTCCAGCTGACATGTCTAAGGTCTTTGAAGTTAAAAGAATGGTAAGGGAAGTTGTTGATCGTTTTGGCAAAATCGACATTCTTGTTAATAATGCTGGTGTAGGGTACATGCTTTTGTTGAGAAAATTGCCAGTTGAGCTTTCAAGCGACTATTTTGGGGATTCCTTAAATTTTTATCATCTTTGAAACAAAATCAAAGTCCTCGCTAATATCTATAGCTGAGGATGGGCTACCTTCAGAATTGATGGCAGTCGCATCTGGATATTTCTGTTGTGTCTTTTTTATGTGCTTAAATCCAAGACATGGATGGACTTTTGCAAAAAGAGTCACTACTTCTTGCTCATTTGTGGGTTCTTCCATCCCCAAGACAAATGCTTTTATTTTTTTATACTCTTCCGTTTTCAATTCAAAGACTCCACTCATAGGTTTTAAGCAGTGTCCAACTACCTTTTTGAAATTACATGACTTAGGCTTATCAAAAGCGAATAAAGGCGAAGTCTTGTAGTAGATTTCATCGTTTGCTTTGTTCTCTCTTTGTTCGGAATCCACTTTAAAAAGTCCTATTATACCCTTTTTTTCATTAGGTGTATACGAAAAATAAACAACTTTGTCGTTTGGCTCAATAGAATAGAAGATATTTCGATTTTTACTACTTTCAAGGGTTTCTTTATTGTAGCTGATTATGTTAGGATGCTTTTCATACCATCCGAATGGATGTCGAATGAACCAGTATTGTATAGCCATGAGCGTTCATATCCTATTTCGTTAACCATCAATTCATTTTTAACCCTTTGTGCGTAAGATAGAAGAACATCAACCACTTTTGAGTGATTGGATAAAGTTTTTTCAATCGCCTAGATGCTTATTTCTTACAAAATTTTCTTTGTAACTCTCTTTTGTTTTGTGGTTCTTCCGTTAAAGCCTGAAGAATTTTTATTAAATTCTCTTTGCTTTTCGCTATTTAGCGGTTACTAGGTTGGACATAACCGCAGGATTACTGTGCAGGTTTTATTTAGCGTTTGGGTATTACGGATGCTTTCTTCAAGAGAGTTTAGCCTGAATACCTTTCTTACTCATTCTTCTTTTAAAATAAGTGAACCCATGTTTCATTATCCGAAAGTTAACAACCCATTTCAAGAAAAAGAAAGCAACGGATTCTTATCACCCGATTCTTTCCGTGAGTTTAATCACCTTTGAATTAATAGAACTAAAATACAAAGGCGTATAAGTTGTTAGCCACATTCTGACATTCAGGGAGAAGGGATTAATTGCTGGTCAAGAAGGCACTATCCTCATTTATTGTAATTATTCTCTTAACTAGTATGATGACTTCTGTTATGCTTGGAAGATTAACACTCGTAAAGGCTGATAATCAAAACACGCCAGCGCCTACTTCAACTCAATTAATTACAACTGCCCCCAGCGATTCAAACGAAGACACGGGGTGGCCCATGTTTCAACACGACTCAGCACTCATTGGATATTCAAATTCAACAGGACCTACATCCAACCAAACCTCCTGGAGCCATCTCATAAAAGGGCCGGGGATACCCTTCTGTTGCCAATGGTATAGTTTACGTTGGCTCGTCAGACAATAATGTTTATGCTTTGAATTCTTTTAACGGAATAATGCTTTGGAATTACACCATCGGCGGCTATGTTTGGTCGTCTCCTGCAGTTGTTAACGGAATAGTTTATGTAAGCTCGACTGATGGCAAAGTTTACGCTTTGAACTCTACCAATGGCATTCAAATCTGGAATTATCCGATTAATACTTCGCCCTATTCGTCGCCTAATGTTGTAAATGGTGTATTGTACGAAGGCTCAACAGACAACAATGTTTATGCTTTGAATGCTTCTAATGGTCTAAAACTTTGGAATTGCACGACGGTCGGGATTTTATACTCGCCTGCCGTTGACAGAGGCGTAGTATATGTAAGTTCGGCAGGTGGAACTTATGCTTTAAACGCAAGCACAGGCAGCAAAATGTGGACGTTCAATAATGCGGCAATTTCTTCTCCAACTACCGCAAATAACATCGTATACGTAAGTGATGTCAATTCTGTTGATGCTTTAGATGCTGCAACAGGAATCAAAGTATGGAACTTCACGGCTGATTTAGCGCCAAATGAAGGTTTTGCGACAGCAAACGGCATTCTATACTTTTCCGGCATATTCGGAGCGGTCTATGCTTTGAATGCGACAACAGGCGCACAAATATGGCTAGGCACTGCTGGTGAACAGGCTTTTAATGCTTATTACGTGCCTCCTGCTGTTGCAAACGGAATCTTATACGTACCACACCCTAGTCATCAATTTTTACCTCCGTCGGATGGTCCTTTTTCGAATGCAATTTACGCTTTGGATGCTTCAACAGGAGCCAAAATATGGACCTACGATTTTGGAATGGCCCCGGCTAAATCACCTGCTGCTATCGCTGATGGTACGGTATACATTAGTTACAGCAATAGCGTGTTAGCCATTGGTACACCTACTTATCAGGTAACTTTTGCTACAAACGGTGGTGGAGCAAACTCATCAACTAATCCTTCAGGCACTCAAACGTACATCGGGGTTCAACAGATCCCTATAACAGCAACTCCGGGCGCCGGATATTCCTTCTTGTCTTGGATCGCAAATCCATCCACTTCATTCTCTTTCGGTGATGTAAACTCAGCTAATACAACAGTAACAGTTAACGGAAGCGGCACCGTCACGGCGATCTTTACCAACACAAGTAACGTTCCAGCAAGCATTTCCATTTCCGCTAATCCGTCGCCAATAAGTGAGAACCCTTTACAAACAAGCACATTAGTGGCAACAGTTCTAACCAAAAATGGTAATCCATCACAGGGAATTAACGTTATTTTCACTTCCACTGCCGGAACAATTTCTCAACCAAACGTGACAGACAGTAATGGACAAGCCCAGATTATTTTAACTCCCAGCTCTGAAACAACTGTCCCTCTTGCTGTTACCGTTACTGCATCAGCTGGAATTGTTCAAAATTACACAGTGTTAACGTTTGAACCGCCTGCCTACATTTTCTCAATTTCAATTAATCCCACTTCCGGTACGGTAAGTCCTGGCAATTCAGTAGCCACAACAGTTACAGTAACATCTCCACCCGGCACTTCACAAACAGTTAACATAGTTGGCGGTGGATATCCGCCCAACGGAAACTGGGCAAACAGCCCGGCTGGTGGAGGCACACCGTTTTCTAGTACCTTCACCATTAATACCAACGGATATACCTCTGGAAATCCAACTCCTCCGGGCGTATATACAATTCCGATTGAAGCTGAACATGGAGGCGTAGTTGAAACTGCCAATTTCACGGTGGCTGTCATCGCGTCCAACCAAGCTACAATTTCAGCAGGGAACGGGGGCAGCGTTAGCTATTCATATAACGGTAACTCTGGTTCAGTTCAAAGTGGTCAAAGCACAAATGTTCAGGCGATAGCCGGACAACAAATCTCCCTAACTGCATTCCCTGATTCGCAACATAATTTCCACAACTGGATTACTTCGGGTAACGTGTGGGTATCAGACGCAACTTCCGCAACCACAAATCTAAACGTAGCTGGAGATGGGAGTGTAACTGCCAGCTTCAATTCATATTCAGTTACAATTGTTTCGGGTACTGGTGGACAGGTCACATATACTTCAACTAGCAACTCTGGCACAGTTAATAGCGGTCAGCAAGCAACGATTCAAATGAATTATGGAAGTTCCTTATCTCTTGGCGCTCTTCCAGCAACAGGATATGGATACTCATTCAATAGCTGGACAAGCCAATCGACTTCAATCGTGATTGCAAGCCAATCCTCTCAGTCAACAACTGCAACCATAAATGGATACGGCATAATAACAGCTACATTCCAACTCCAATCAACATCTTCATACACAGTCTGGTTTTATGAAAGCGGTCTACAAACCGGGGTTCAATGGACTGTTATTTTTGATGGTCAATCCTATTCATCCACTTCTAGTTCAATATCGATTCCCAACATTTCAAGTGGCCAGAACCCCTGGTCTGTTTCGCCTCCGAACGGCTATACAGTTTCGCAATCTTCAGGAACATTATACATTAGTGGAAACAGCGTTATCAATCTTTAACTTTTCAGAAACAAGCAACAAACGCTGCAACAACATCAATTTTAAATGTTGTTTCTGCTCATGGCAATCCGTCTCCTTCTGTTGGAGGTCACAGTTACATTTCTGGCTCTTCTGTTACTTGTAGCGTTCTTAGTCCTGTTACTGAAAACGGAGTTACGTACGTGTGTATTGGCTGGATGGGTACCGGTTCAGTTTTAGCGTCAGGTTCTATTACTTCGACGACTCTTACGATTACTCAGGATTCAACTATAACTTGGGACTGGGCGGTTCAGCCACCTTCATCCATTTCTAAAACAACAGGGGTTCTTCATGTTCTGAAATATTATGTGACACCCATAACCTCTGAACCATTTTATATAGAAAACACCAATCCTTCGCCTGATTCAACACTTCCTGGGTCAACTTCCCTGCCTCCACCTTCAATTAACCTCGGTTCATCTTCTTACACTACTCGGTCAGGGTCAAACGCCCAATTATTGTTTACTTTGCAAGGAGAACCTATAGACGTAGATTTTAATATTGTCGTTACAGTATTGTACAGTGGACCTTCTGGCACCTCTATTCCTGCTCCAATCTCGCTCGTGGCACTTTCATCTTCACCAACGGTTGATGCAGATAACGAGCCCTTAATCGGCGGTCCTTACCAAGTCCCAGTTGCTCCTAACAGTCCTTACAGTGCTACCGTTATTACCCAATATACAACGGATTATAGCGATAACGGCATCAGTGCTTCTCTTTCGCAACCTCAGAACCTCCAGAGTGGTGTATCTACCGTTCTAACATACAATTGCCACGTGACAAAATGGGCAGTAACCCAGTCGTTCGATATTTGGAAAACTGTTTTACAAGCTGCCGTCACCAATGGCGAGGAGTTTACAAAGCTTCCTTTCAGCGACGCAGTTTATAGCGCTCTTTACTATCTTCAAAATAATAAAGATATTAGCGCCTTTATCTTTCAAGTGAATTACTCGCTAAAACTTGGTTCTCTTGACATGTTCCATAATTTCGTCCCACCTGCAAATGTACAAACTGATTATTCGATGCTTCAAACTCGCTCTTCACAGGGTTCATGGGTTCCTGCCAATTCAATAACAATCAATGCAATAGTGACCCCAGCGAAGGTGTTAGCAGCAATCCAGTATCTACAAGCGCATCAAAACCTTTTCAAAGCTGGTGAAATTACGAGTTTAGTGAGCGGCGCCGCAGATTTAATGGAAATGACAGGCTCGGAGATAGCAATCGATGGAATGAATATGGTCCCTGTTGTTGGCGGAATCACGGATGCAGCAGGAGTAGTCTTAACCCTTTATTCTGCCTATCAGGATTACAGTTTGACCAACTCAATGAATGACCCCTCCCCAGACTACACTCAATATGTACCTCCGATTGCAAACCCGACATTCATAGATTCCTTACAGAATTGCTCATCAAAAACTCTTTTGTATGCTGAATACATGTTCTATTCCAACCTTAATGCATCAGTAGAATCCAACGCTAAATCAAATGGAGCACTAATCCAAAATGCAACTGCCTACGCAATCTCACAGGAAGAAATGGCTTTACAATATGCCAATAACGCAAGTGTTTACTACCAACAACTAATTCCCGCCGTCAACGAGCTTATCAACGAACTTAACAGTTCCGGCTACTTAACTCAGAGCTCTTTTGAAACAGGTCGTCTTCAAATTATAAACAACGGGATACCCCAAGAAGCTACGAACATCATTCAAGAAATGGGTTTATCACCGTATGTGAACATAAGCGAAATAGAAACTGCCTCCTACGTGCCATTAAATTTCAGCGCATCTTCTCTAACAAACACAGCCGAATTTCTATCGGAAGAAGAGAACGCCTCATTAACGTTTATTTCAAATTCTTTCCCGAACACAGTCGCCGTAAACTACTCCTACTTAATCTTGGAAATAAGCATTACTTCGTTGATTGTGATTGCCGTCACTGTTGTGGCATTAATGCTGTTGAAAAGGCGACAAAAAGCAGATTTACTTAGATAATATTCACTTAGATATATCGATTAAAAGTGCTTTCAGGCACGATGCAATAGCCCAAACCATTTGTGATCAACTTTTTATCAATAGCATTACTAAAATGAAATTTAAATCTCAAGAATTTAGGACTTAGTTACAAGATTCTTGTCAGCGAGAACACGCTACCTAGTCCCACACCAACTCCAACAACAAACATTTCACCTTCACCAATACCTGAGTTTCCAACACTCATTTCGGGTGTAATAGTTCTCATAGCAACAATAGCAGGAGTTTTATTCCATAAAAAGAAAGTATGCTCAACCAGTTTGTAACATATTCAGCGTTCATAAGTCATAAAAGCGCTTAGCTTTCAATTAGAATTGTATGCTTTGGAAAACACACATTGCAATCAGCACTGAAACACTCAGAAGAGTAGGCATAAATCTGTCACGGGAAACGTATGAAAGATACAAAGCAGGAGTCATAGCTCCCGATCAGTGGCAAGATTACCCTCATCATCATGGCAAATCAAATGAAATAGCCAACAACCTTATGTTTGCAAGGCAATCTTATCTCAAAAATAATATGACTGAATCTTTTTACCATCTGGGTGTCGCTTTCCATTACATACAAGATGCTTACACATCTGTAGCTTCATATAATAGTCGTCACAAGCAATTTTGGCATCACAACTACGAACAAGGCATTGAAGACGCACCATTCGTTGAAGATATCTCCAAAACAATTCAGTATCATTTTAGAGATGACTATTCTCAACTAAACAAGTTCTCACAAATAGAGAGGAATTTATCACAAAAGGTTGAAGGAAAGAATGCGACATTACAGATTGCAACAATGGTGGGTAAATACCCATGCGACCAAACCGGTAAACCAGTAGTTGACCGCAACCTAGCACTGCAGGTATGTGTTGGCGTAATGGAGTCAGTTCTCGGTCCAAAGACCAATAATCAACTTGATTCAACACTCGAGCAATCATTAATCTATTACGAAAACTTGCTACATCAAAGCGAACTATCAATTTCTCATGAAATAGTCAATATGGTTGATGCAATCGAAATCATTCAGAGTAAAAGAGACCTTCAATCTGGGATTTTACCTAAGCTGAAAAACGGACTGTTAAGCTTACGCATTACAGTCAAACGTATTTCTTTGAATTCTAAGTACAATAGATATGTTAAAAAAAGACATCTCTTTGAGGTTTCTTCCATATACAAACAAGCAACAGACGGAATAATTGGTACCGAACTTGGATGGTACTTATTTTCAAGACCAGAGCTTAACTTAGACGCTGTTAAGTCTGAGCTGGTTCCATTCAAAGAACCGTATAATGACTTGGTAGCAAAAAACAAAATAAAGTGCTACAATATCGGAAACAAGAAATTAGTAGTCAGACAGGATATAGTCCCTTACACTGATGTCTAAACCAAATGAAAATAGCAGAAGAAACTACTGGTAGCACAATAATTAATTAGAAAAAAAGAATCCCGGTTACGAGTATGGAACTGAGTTTAAGATAAGTTGCATGAAATGCTCATGTGACACTAGAATCCAAGTTAGCGCGGATGACCCAAAGAGTATTAAAAGAGAAGCTAAAAACTCTGAAAAGAGAACGATGAGGTGCCATTTTTTTAGGAAAAAATGTAAACAGTTGGATTGCAAAATGCCATTGATGTTTATTGTTTATTTCTTAGATTAGATATATCGCCTAACGTCTGGCCAAATCAGTGAGTAAAGAAAGATTCTATTAACCTCTTAGTGTTAATAATGGCTAAGAAGCGGTAGTCATGACTAAACTTACCTTTTACGGTGGAGTTAATGAGATTGGTGGCAACAAAATACTCTTGCAAGATAAGAAAACAAGGGGTTTGTTGGATTTTGGTCAGTCTTTCACTTTCGGCGAAGATTATTTTACTGGCTATTTGTCAGCCAGAAATGTTAACGGTTTAGGTGATTACTTTGCTTTTAATTTACTGCCAAGGATTGAAGGTTTGTATTCTAAAGAAATGTTAGCTTATTGTGATCTGCCGCATTGTGAACCAAAGATTGATGCAATGTTTGTGTCTCACGCGCATTTTGACCATATTAATCATCTCAAGTTCCTGGATCCAGAAATCCCAGTGTACACGGGTTATGGTACGAAACTCTTTATGGAATGTATGGAAGAAACTGGTTTCGCATGTGATTATGGAACGCATACATTCAACAGCTTTAGAACAAGAGATAAAATCAAAATTGGCAGCTTAACCGTTGAACCTGTACATGTAGATCATAGTATTCCTGCAGCTTACGGTTTCATAATTGAAACCTCTCAGGGCAATATCGTTTATACGGGTGATTTGCGCAGGCATGGAACAAGAAGTGACTTAACGGAAGATTTTATCGAGAAAGCAAAAGCCGCAGATCCAGTGGCGTTGATAACTGAAGGTACCAGAATGGCCACTTCAGAAAAACGGCAAAATATTGGAGAGCCAGATGTAAAAAAGCACGCTCAAGAAGTAATATTGAACACAGACAAAATTGTGTTTGTATCCCATTATAGTCGAGACATAGATCGCTTCAACAGCTTCTATAAAGCATCCAAAAAAGCAAATAGAAAATTAGTAATTACACCCAAGACGGCCCACTTGTTAACTAAACTCTCAGACGATAAACACTTAACGGTTCCTAATCCAGTAAAAGACAAAAATATCTTGGTCTACTACAAACGGAAGAAATCAGGAAACCATGATGATAAAGACTATTTCCTATGGGAACGAGAATTCATGAACAATATGACGACTTTTGACTACGTTAAAAGCCATCAAAAAGAGCTAGTGATGGACTTGGATTTCTACCAATTTACTGAACTAATAGACATTAAACCAGAGGCCGGTAGCAATTTCTAGCCATTCTATGGTGATTATTGGATTATAAAATTGGGAAATGACTATGAATACTCCGTTGTAGGTACACCTGACCGTAAGTATCTTTGGATATTGAGCAGGACCCCACAAATGGATGATAAATTATACTCACAATTAATAGAATACGTAAAGTCAAAAGGTTTCGAAGTAAACAAGCTCATCAAAACTCTTCAAAAGGCATAAAGCACACGCGACTAAAAATGATACTTCCAGAAACGTTGGATTAAAATTAATCTTACTCTCTCTTGTCATAAGAATCTCTTTCTACGCTGTACAGATTAATACTTATCAAAAGTTAAGAAAATGAAGGTAATTACGGCATATTTTGAAGAACCCAAAGCAGAGTGTCTCTTTCAATTCTTCTCTTCTCGTTTGAGCGGTCGTTAGGAGTTTCCGCAATTAGAGTATTTACGAGATTAAACCTTTCAGAGATTTTGCTTCTCCATTCTTCAAGCTTGGCATTAATGTAAACCTCACTTTCTGAAATTTCGGAGTGACCCAAGGCGTGGTTTTCTGTTTTCTTTTCTATGTTCTCAGCGGGTTTTTCTCGTTTTCTGTTTGGTATTTCAGGTATTAAGCTACCAAGTTTACTTGTTAATGTGTCTAATTTGGAAGTTGTTATTGCCCTCTCAGTTAGATTGAATTTTTTCATGAACCTTCTAATGATTCCAGAAATTCTGTCTGCTTCTTCTTTTGCGTCAACTTTTATGAAGACTTTATTATTTGGGTAACCGAGTTGATAACTAGCGTTATGCCCTTTTTCCTCAAGAATTTTTACGATAATCTGAGCAAGGTGTTCATTGTCTGGTTCAAAAACTTCATAATCCATTAGCATATCCATTCACAACTCGCTTGTCTATTTCTATGCTTTTCAGATTTAAGACTTATCTTTGTATTGTGTGCGTTGTGTGTTGTGTGTCATGCGAAGGGGTGGGTGTGAGAGAGAGAGGGGTAGAGAGTGGCTACGAGTTAGAGGTTAGTCGTAGTCGTCTGTAGTCGTTAGTCGTCGTAGTTGTTTTAAAATCAGAGAGAGGGGGAAAAAGATTAAATTTTAATCCAACCAATAACTTTGCCGTTGAAGTTGGCTAAATTAAATTATAATATTATTTTTTTTTTAAAAAATCTTCTAAAAAATGGTTAGTAACCTTCTTCCAAAATGTATTTTTGAACTTCTTCAGTCGTTGGAATCTCCCCGTACGTTTCTTTCATAAACTTTGATTCATCAGGGCAATTTTGATTAAACCAAAAGGATAGCTCAGCAATTAATTTCTCTGCAAGTCTAGCATTAAATTTAGTCAATGCAGCTTCGGATGTAATGAAAAGTGCTTGTTTTGCCCTACGCTCAGATTCATTCTTATGATCATACCACCACTTCCAATATTTCATATATGCATTTTTATAATTTCCAATATAGCCTGCCTGATATTCAGCAGCCGTTTTTAGACAAAGATAGACAAGAGTTGAATAATTAGAGCTCTCTTCAACGGTAACAAGGGCATCAATAAGTTCAGAAATTTCAGGGAGTTTATTATTCGTTCGAGCATCCTGTAATTTCTGCCTGACCGCGGTTTGTTTTTTGAGAATTTCTGAATTACTATTTGTAATAGATACTTCGTTTTCCGCTTTATTTGGTTGATTTTTCTATAAAACCGAAGCGGATACTCATTATTTTTGAGCTATATCTGAGTTGTAGTTCTCTTGAGGAGTGCCTTTAGAGCCTTACATTTTGCTTCTTCATATTTATATCCTTGACATGCTATATTATATATTGTATCTTGAATCTGATTATATGTAAAGATGATTATAGTGAGAAATCTAACTACTTTTAAAAGGATAACTGGGCAAAAAAAATCGTTAGTGCGATTATTGTTTTAGGTCTTCTGTTTTTTGCGGCATATACAATTGCGTTCAAAGTTGAACCAGTTTCAGCTGTAAGTCCAACGCCCGTACCTCTTGGCACGGCTGCCTATTTCTCGGTTTTGGCAGGCTCCGGGATCACCAATACAGGTACAACCACGATTACTGCAGACGCTGGCACTTATCCGACGCCATCAGAGACAGGATTTAGCACTGTAACTTTTGTGGCTGGAATTAACCACGATGGCGACTCTGTTACACAGACAGCCAAAGGTGACTTGTTAACTGCATATACTGACGCTGCTGGACAAGCAACTACACAGACGATATCTGCAGACCTTGGTGGACAAACTCTAACTGCCGGTGTCTACACTGGGGCACCTTCGCTTGGACTAACAGGGGCTCTCACTCTCGATGGCCAAAATAACCCTAACTCGATCTTTATCTTCCAGTGCCCCTTGAGCACGCTTACCACAGCATCGTATAGCGTTGTGAACCTAACCAACAGTGCCCAGGCTTGTAATGTCTTTTGGCAAGTTGGCAGTTCAGCTACTATTGGAACATACTCTAATTTCGTTGGAAACATTTTGGCTTATACATCGATCACGGTAACTACCGGCGCTACGGTGGATGGCAGAGTATTGGCACTAAATGGCGCAGTTACACTAGACACAAACACCATCGACCTTAAGCTCCAGGTGACTTTCACTCAGACTGGGATAACCACTGATGCTGACAGCAACACTGTTCTTGCGTTGGGAGGAGTACCCTATGTTTGGAATGCTTTGCCTAGTGCTGTTCCGGTTGATATTGGAACGACGTTCAGTTGGTAATCTCCTGTCGCAGGCGTTACAGGTGAGCGGTTCGTTTTTGCGAGTGATGAAGGTGGTCTTACTTCGCCTATTACTGCGGGCGGAACAGATACGGCTACTTACACGACTCAGTTTTACTTGACGGTGACTTCTGCTCATGGTTCTCCATCTGGAGCTAACTGGTATGATGCAGGTGCAACGGCCACTTTTGCTGTGACTTCTCCTGATACTTCGGGTACTACTCAGTATGTTTTCACTGTTTGGAGCGGCGATTCTTCTGCTTCAACTGCTAGTGCTACGAAAACTATGGATGCTGCTCATGCGGTGACTGCTAATTGGCAGACTCAGTACAATGTGAGTTACGCGACTACTGGCAACGTTGTTTCTGTTGCTGCTCCATCTGATGAGTGGGTTAACAGTGGCGGTGTAGCTACTGGAGTGTTCCCAGTTCAGGTTACAATTGGCGGTTCAAGAAGCAACTTTGCAAGTGATGATCGTCCATTAACGATTACTGCTCCAACTACAGTTACAGGTACTTACAGTAACCAATACCAGTTGACGGTGACTTCTGCTCATGGTATAACAAGCGGTGCTGGCTGGTATCCTGCTGGCTCAATGGCTTATGCTGGTCTCAGCACTGGAACGGTTTCTGGCGGTGCGGGTATCCAGTACGTGTTTACTGGCTGGAGTAGTGACGCTTCTGGCATTTCTTTCTCTTCAAGTAACGCTATAACGATGAATGCGCCTAAAACGGCAACTGCAAACTGGAACACTCAGTATCAGGTGACTTTTGCAGTGAGTGGAAGCGGATCGACTAATCCGTCTGGTTCTAATGTTTGGGCGAATGCGAGTTTCCTTTTCATAACTGCTTCACCTAACGCTGGTTACACTTTCTCCTATTGGTCGTCCAAACTGGGTCAATTACCTTTGGTAATGCTGATTCTGCTTCTACTACCGCAACAATAAGTGGTCCCGGCACTATTACGGCGACTTTTGCACTCACCGCTACTACGACCTACTCGGTTACGTTCACTCAGAAAGGTTTGTCTGCAGGAAAATCTTGGGGCGTCACGTTCAACAGCGTGACACAATCTTCGACCACGTCAACAATAGTCTTCAGTTATATCGCTTCTGGAAGCTACTCGTGGAGCGAATTAACTCCCATAGCTGGCAGCGGCGGAATCCGGTATCAAGCAGCCCAGGCGTCAGGAACAATGAAGGTTTCGTCCCAAATCACCCAGAGGATAGCATACACAACTCAGTTCTATTTGACGGTGGGTGCGAATTTTGGCTGTGTTAGTCCTTCAAGCGGATGGTACGCTGCCGGTTCAAAGGTCACGTTATCTGGAACGTCTCCCTGTGCAATTTGTGGTGAGCGTTATGTGTTTAATGGTTGGACTGGAACAGGAAGCGGCAGTTATACTGGTACACGTAATCCAGCTTCAACCGTGTTACTATGAATGGGCCTATCATTGAGGTTGCTTCATGGACACATCAGTACCAAATTAGCGTAATGGCTAGCCCCACTGGAGCAATAGGTGGAACATTTGAAGTTACATACACAATGAGTGGAACCACATATACACACCAACAACATAATACGCCATGGATTCAATGGACCGACGCTTCCACAACCGCAACCGTCAGCAGTCCGCAGAGTCCTTACAAAGGTTACACTTTCAGTAGTTACACAAATAACCCGACGAATATGAACTCGCCTCAAACAATAACATTGATGTTCTATGGAACCCTTAACCACTTCGTCTTTAACACTATTGGTACTCAGCCTGCTGGCAAAGCGTTCAGCATAATGATTACGGCTAAGGACGCATATGGCAACACAGTTACAGGCTGCGCCAGCTCGGTTGGCCTCTCAGCTTCCACTGGAGGTAGAACAATCACTCCTGCGAGCACAGGCACTAGCGGTTGGTTGAATGGAGTGTGGACGGGCTCTGTGACGCTTAACAAAGCCAGTTTAGGGGTCACCATTACTGCGAACGATGGCAGCGGTCACACCGGTTCAAGCAATCGGTTCACCGTGCGTAGTTGACCTCAATAGAATAGTCAACCCCGTTTGAGTCTTTCGCATGTATGTCGAAAACTCGGTTTGCAACTTGTTCGTGCTGAAATGCAATACTTAGATTAGGGAAAAGCTTAGACAGATTGTTAGCTACGTAATCTTCAAATTCTGCTCTTTTGAGAGATGACGTATATGCTCACCTTTTGTATGCACTCTGCACCATATACCAAATGCATTATACATGTTAACGTCTAACTTAATAAGTCACATTTAAGCCTAAACTAAACAACACGACAACGACAACCCGATAAAAAACGTCGCAATTCCTGCCCTGCTCGAATTACTTAATCATAATAACATGACTATTCGAAGAAAAGCAATCTCTGCTCTACGAAACTTTCATGAAGAATCCATATCGGCTTTACCTGCGTTAATATATTCTTTCCAGCCCGGACAGTTCTCTTAGGCCATATGCAATTCGAACTATCGGTGCAATAGGTCCAAAAGCCAAAAATGCAACTCCTCAACTTCTCGATTTATTGAAGAAAGCACCTGAATTATCATAGTCAATTATTTCTGCTTTAGCAGATATAGGTGCACCTGAAGCTATTGATTCATTGCTTCAAAATAGACCAAGTGGCTATTATGATAAGCTCAAGAGCTTAATTCCCTTTTCTTTTCTGACCAATGAGATTATTCAATGGGAATCAGAAGCATACGGTTATGAGATTAAAGAAATTTTTTGCGACGGCGGCGAATGGAATTATGATACTATTTTATTAGATAAATCTGATAAAGCTATAGAGAGCTTGTGTTGCCTTAATAATCCAGTGACAAGCAACATACTTCATTTAATAGTCAAAAAGAGTGCATTTCAAGCGTTTTTTGGTAAGAAGGAATGGCGCCCAGGCCGGGATTCGGACCCGGGTCCTGCGGGCGACAGCCGCATATACTGGACCGAACTATACTACCTGGGCATAAGCGCCGCAAGAATAAAATCGACTAATACTAATTAACCTTTCCAGAAAAACTTTGTCTGATTATTTCAAATGACTTTTTGCCATCTCTAACCTGAATTAATTTTATGTTTTTAATTTCTTTTTGGGTTTAGGTCTTTTTCTTGCCTTCGTCGAAGAAAGAGTTGTTGTTATAGACTGTACCTGATTTCCATTTAGTTGAGCTCCCCACGTTTTTGGCCCAACTGCCGCGTTTTTCAACATTTCATAGAATTGGTTTCTTTCCATCAAATTGGTTTTCTCTGTTTTGTAAGCAAAATGGAAATCTCCGTCATCTGTTTCTACGATGCTTTTGTCAAGTATTCGGGCTAATTCAACTTCTATTTTGCCTCTTTTCTTCGTTAGATTGGCAAGATAGGCTAAATCGCCGATTTTAATATGTTTAAAGCAATTGGGACCAATGTCTGCTACGACTGAGAAACTGCTAGCCCAGTTTGTTTCTTTCTTAATTTTGCGTTCTGTCTTTTTTGATAATTGAGTAGGTATAGTGAAGTACCATCTGCTAACATAGTCGTCGGTCCAATCTTTGATTGCCGTGTGCGACTTAGTTTTCTTTAAATTATTGGTGGTTCCGCTCTTTTTGGCTATGTTCCATATTTTTTTGAGTTTTTGTAGTTCTTTTATTGTTTTTGCATTTTCCCATAGATTTTGGTTAAAGAAGTTTTTCACTTCATCGAATTGTGAGCCATCAAGGAGGACTCCTGTTTCAAGTGCGTTTTCAAAAGCAGATTTTATCAAGTTTGCAGACGTAATTAATGCTGAGGTGTCAAAAATGTAAATGTTAGAATTAAAATTATCCTGTGACTTCACATTATCGCTATTAAAATGCTCCATGAAATATTGTATTTCATAAGGATTAACATCGCCGCTTTTGATGGCTTGGTCGGTGGCTCTAAAAACAAAACGGGTATCCGCGGGCGGATTCTTTAGAATCTCTTGGGAAAAGACTTTGTGCGCATCTAATCCCAGATTTGGTGAACACACCCATAAAACTTCTTTTGCCTCTACGGATTTCTGGTGAATTGTTTCATAAAGTTCTTTGCAGGAGAGAAATCTGACCATAACATAAAGTATATTTGTTTATGTTAAAAATTTTTCTGAATAATAATGACTTTTACTATTTTGCAGCTATATTGCCAATTCTTTTGAGAGAAGGGAAGCAAATTACTCGGTAAGGATTGAAAACGAAAAATGATTTAACGGCAATTTTAATACAGGTTTACTGACTGATAATTTAAAGAGGGCGAGTAAAGTTAAATAAAAACAGTGTTTACGAAGCTGTTCTGCAAAAATACTGGATCAGCATCCTGCTGTTACTGCTGGCGTCTGCATCGTTTGCTTCAGGTTACGTTGCTCTCTTCACCGCGTTAGTTTTCACTTTTTTGGTTCCTGGCTTGATTTTTTACCGGTTTTTCTCGTTGAAATCCCATGAAATTTGGGCTTTCGTTCCAATTTTCAGTGTTTTGTTCTCTGTGGAACTAATTTATTACTTGTCTTTGGCATTTGGCTACTCACGCGAAACAATACTTCTGAGTTTTCTCGCCTTAACTGCCTTCCACACACTTGTAGTTTACAAGAAGGGCGAACCAATACAACCGCCAAAATTTCTAAAACTTAGAAGCATTAAGAAAACAAGCCTTCTAATGTTTACCATAATTTTTCTTCTCTCGCTTGCAGTTCTAGCCCGAAGCGTATGGGCTGGTAACCAATATGGCATAGTTTTAACGGGATCTAATTGGCAAGACACACCATTGCACTATGAGATAACTGAAAGTATAAACAACGGCAACTTCCCACCACAAATGCCCGATTACGCTGGGGTGCCCTTGACTTATCATTATTTTGTTGATTTTCACACAGCGATAATAGAGAAAGTCTTCGGCTACTTGCCCCAGCTTTTGCCATTTTTAAACGCGGTTTTCATTCTTGTTTTTGCACTTGCCATTTATGCTCTTGCAAGACCAAACGGCCGGCGTGTCGCAATCATTGCAACAATTATAGCACATTCGGTTGGGGTTTAAGTTACTTTGGGCTTTTCTCAGCATTGTTCAACGGCTCGTTTAGTACATCCACAAATTACATTTTCCAATATGGTCAAACGTTTGGTTTGCCGTCAATGTTTGATAATTTGCTACAGCAGAGACCGCTTCTCGTTGGTTTACCTGCATTTGCATTGGTTTTAGCGTTGCTTCGCAATATGGATGACAAAAAAAGATTGCTTTTAGCAGGCGTCATAACAGGTTTAGTTTTCCAATTCCACAATGTAGCATTCTTCGCCTGCTACGTCGCCTTTGCAGTTGCCGTACTATTGAACATCAAGCATTTGAAAATCAGTTTCCTTTATTTTTTGGCGCCAAGCGTTTTAGCCTTACCCTTTATTTTCCATAACGGACCTCCGTTAACTTTTGCATTTAGCGCTGCTTGGATAGCTAATTTTGCTCAAAACCCATTTACGTATTACTTTTTGAACCTTGGCATCCCCTTCATAATAGCTATTATTTCATTGATTAAGCCTGGGCATGAGCTTTTGAAAGGAACTTTTCTTTTCTTGTTCCTGGTTCCGAACGTTTTGTTGTTGACGCCGAATCCTTGGGACATGTACAAGTTTTTCATGTTTGCGTGGGTTCCAATAGCTGTGTTAGCCGGCATCGTCTTAGCTAAAACAAGAAAAATCGTCATCGTAACTTTAGTTTTGCTTTGTGTTCTAACCTCTGCAAGTGTCATAATCTACAATGTCGGAACCAACTACACTGGAGCATCTTGGAATGAGTATCAGCTTGGGCTTTGGGTGCGCAATAACACGCCTCAGAACTCTGTGTTTTTGACTTATTATTCGATTCATTGTCCTCCATCATTTATTGGCGGAAGAATAACGGTGTCAGCTTACTTCAATTGGCCTTACGGCTGGGGCGTACCGATCAGTGATATCTCCCAGAGACAAAGCGATATTGATAGGGCATACACTGGCAATGCAACTGATCTGCAACAAGTCGTTACCAAATATCATGTCTCATATGTTTATGTGGGCGTCGATGAACTTAGCAATTATCCAAATTGCATAACGCATTTTGACAGCATAAGTTGGCTAAAACCAATTTATACAAATCAAAACCTGAGAATATACCATGTAGATTTGTCTGGAAATAGTCCTTAGAGCTTTTCTCTTTTTTTCTCTATCTCTCGCAAGTCCACCTAGGTAGGTCAGTGCTTATACAATTCGTTGATACAGGAGCATAATATATGCCTAAAACGATTAAGGCATTCAGGGTTAATCCCGAATTTTATGAGCGTTTCAAGGTCAAAGCATCAGAAAACGGTTAAACGGTGACGGGCGCTTTTGAGAAATTTATGTCGACCGCCGTTGAATATGGGCTTGTTTTTCCTTCCAAGTACGATAAGCAACGATGCTGAAACTGAGCGTCGTGTACTGCTGGCATTGCTAAAAGGAACAAGTACTGGATCCGTTTTGCCGATAAAAAAGAGATAAGCGTAACCGGTCGCCTTTTGCTACTTTGCCAAGTATTAAAGAGGAAACTTTGAAAGAGGATATTGAAGAAACGCTAAAGGCGAAGGCTTAGCTTTTGGATACGACATTTTTATTTAAATAGACTTTTGCCTTTTGGGCCTAGATGCTTCTTACCTGACATATACTCGATATCGATTCTGCACATCGTTGTATTGGCGAGCTTTTCAGGCCTAATTTTAGCCAGCTTCGCGTCGGGATTAAGGGAAACTTGACGCACCAAAACTTCAATCGCGTGCTGGTTCTCGCTTAATTTATCAATCAGATGCATTTTGCCTCGAAAATGAACCGAGGTATAGGCGTAGTCGCACTCATCGGTAACCCCAAAATCCAGCACTGCCTGCCCCCACACCCTATTATTTACTTTCAGAAAGACAAGCTTCTTGCCTTCAGGAGCACAATGAAAATAAAGACTGTTTTTTGCTTCATCATAGCCGTGGCTAAGCGAAACAAGGTAAGGTTCATTGTCCATGCAGAGGGCAACAGTAACATACTTGGTGTTTTTCAGAACTTGCTGTAACTCCTTGGGATCTGTGATTTCACGATCTTTGCGCCTGACATGAAAAGACATAATTCCAAGTAATCAACGAAGAAATATTAACATTTAGAAAATTCAGAAAAGCATGGTATATATGGTACATCCTATTGCCGGTCATGGGCTCGATTTTTGGCGCGTTAGCCTATATGGTTTTCGTAGCTGGATTAATCTCAACAACCGGAGATACAACAACTGCAATTAAGTCGCAGATTTTTGTTGTATTTTTGTGTGGGTTGGCGGGTTTCAGCGCTAAATGGATGGTTCAAGTTCTTGAAAATATCAAGGATACGATTAGCGTTAAGAAAAGCTAATACAGGCTGTAACGGTTTGTCAGCCAAAATATTGTTCCTAAATCGTTAAGTAACCGTCTGACTCTGGTTATTTTATGGCAAAAGCCACTTTTTCAAAGATTACTTATGTTACTTTGTTTGCGGACGAGAGCATTCACCCCAAATATGAGGCCACCCTGAAAAAATTCGAAGTGATGCTTGGACAGCACTACCCCATGTACATTGGAGAAGAAAAGGTTTGGTCAGACGACGGCGAGTTTGAGCATAAAAGCCCCATAGATACTTCTATAACTGTGGGTGTCTTCCAGACTGGCACGAGGGAACATGCCACGCTCGCAATCGCGACAGCCAAGAAAGCTTTTCCAACATGGAGCGGAAAAAGCTGGCAAGACCGCGTTAGCATTATGAAAAAGGCAGCTGATTTGATTGATGAGAGAAAATTTGACATTGCTGCGGTCATCACTTATGAAGTCGGGAAGAACCGGCTTGAAGCCTTAGCCGAATGCTGGGAAGCGATAGATGTAATAAAGTTTTATTCAAAAATTATGGCGCAAAATAACGGATATATCAAAAAGATGGATTCAGGTGGTCCTGGTGAAGATTGTAAAGTGTTTTCGAAGCCTTTTGGGGTCTGGCCTGTTATTTCGCCTTTCAACTTTCCATTCATGTTAGCTAATGGGATGGCCCTTGGTGCCCTCATTACTGGAAACACAGTGATCCTCAAGCCAACCTGTGAGGCTCCACTTACTGGCTTGATGCTCTACCACGTTTTCAAGGACGCCGGAATTCCGGCTGGCGCAATCAACTATGTTTCGGGTCCGGGCGCCAATTTTGAGCAAGAATTTGTTTCAAATAAAGACGTAGCGGGAATCGCCTTCACGGGATCCAGAGATGTCGGGATGAGGCTGTACCGAGAGTTCTTAATCCAGCAATCCTATCCTAAGCCGATGGTCCTTGAGACGGGAAGCAAAAATCCAGTGGTCGTGACTTCGTCGGCAGACATCAACAGGGCGGTCGAAGGAACGGTTAGGTCGATGTTCGGATACGGAGGTCAAAAGTGCAGCGCAACTTCAAGAATCTATGTCCAAAGTTCAATTCGAGAGAAGTTCCTAAAAGCCCTACGTGAACGCGTCGAAAAAATAGTTGTGGGCGATCCTAGGAAAAAAGACGTTTTTATGGGGCCAGTAATCAATCAGGTCGTGGTGGAGAAATTCGAAACTGCGCTGGCGGAAGCAAAGAAAGCTGGCGGGAAGGTTGTTACCGGTGGAAAAGTGCTAAAAGAAGGTAATTTCAAAGAGGGATTCTATCTTTCGCCAACTATCATAATTGGGCTGCCAGCGCATAATAGGCTTTTTAAAGATGAACTCTTCATGCCGTTGGTCGTTGTGGATGAATTCAAAACGATGGAGGAAGCCATTTCAAAAGTTAATGATACCGAGTACGGATTGACTGCCGGTATCTTCTCAGAAAACCCAGAGGAACTTCAAACCTTCATGAACCATGTGCAGTTCGGCGTTCTATATGCGAATCGGAGTGGTGGAGCTACCATAGGCGCATGGCCAGGTGTTCAATCCTTTACGGGCTGGAACGCTAGCGGCGCAACAGGGCGTCGTGTGGGAGGGCCCCATTATCTGCTCAATTTTCTACGCGACCAATCCCAAACAATAGTATCCTAATCAAAAGGGAAGCTGAAAATGGCGACTTTTGGGGATCAATATCAATGTCCAACGGGTCATTGTGGCAGGTTAGTTGCCGCAAAAATGAACCGAGAACACGAGCCGCTAACGCTATGGGGATTAACTAAGATAAAAATTGGCCCAGACTATGTGGTTTTAGATGTGGGTTGTGGAGGCGGCAAAACAGTTAGTAGATTAGCCGAGTTGGCGCCCCGGGGAAAAGTTTTCGGTATTGACTATTCACGTGACATGGTGAACTTCTCCAGAAAAATTAATGAAATGCTGATTGCTCAAAACCGCGTCGAAATAATCGAAGGGTCAGTTGAAAAAATAAGTTTTAAGGATGACTTTTTTGATTTGGTAACTGCTTTTGAAACCTACTATTTTTGGACCAATTTACCGAATGCCTTAAAGGAAATAAAACGGGTTCTAAAGCCAGGCGGGAAAATGCTTTTGGTAAATGAGTTGATGTACGGAGTTACCGATGAAAAACTGGTTGAGGAGACACACGTAAAACTTTTTCCTTTGGATGAAATCCAAAATGTTATGCGTTCTGTTGGTTTTGTTGATGTCCAATTATTCAGTCAATCTCGTTGGAACGCTTTTATTGCCCAAAAATAACCAATGTTTCTTAATTGGTAATAGCTGCAGATTTGAGTGAGGTTTTAGGGCGATTATCCAGCTGAATTTATTTAACTCTTGCTAACAAGATCTAATCGAGGTTGGGGATACGAGTAACGGTGATACAGGTCAGCAAGCCATAGACGACGTCATCATAGATTATCTGTTTAAGAAAGCCATTTTTGATCAAACAGAAAAATTGGCACTTGCCCGAATCAGCAGCAAACTGGAAATCAGCAGCCAGCAAGTAGACGCCAGTATAAACCGATTAAGCATAAAAAACTTAGTGCGCAAAATTTATTTACAGAGCAAAGTCGGTTTTGAACTAACTCCAAAAGGAAAAGTAGCCTTACAAGTTCTAGCAAAAGCAGAAACCGACCGTATTAGCAGACAACTTCAAGAAGCAATACATCAGGAAAGAAAAGCTAAGCTAAGATCAGGCATTGTTAAAAAAATTAAATCAATTGAGGCGGGATGGCAAAGTTATCAATTTCCTGATAAAAAAGTGATTGGTAACATTGAGCAAGAATCTGAAGAATTCTTAGAAGCGACAAAGGAAGTTGCGAAAAGGCAGCCGAAGTGTCAAATAAATCCTCAAAACTATGACGCGGAATTTTTAAAGTTCAAATCTCAAATAGACGACCTGACTGGGAAAAATAATAGTCTGCTCAAAGAAGTAAATAATTATGCAAAAATCAAAGGTGACCAACTATCAATATTGGCTGATGTTGAAAGTATCCAAAAAACCATTAAAAAGTTTGAATTAATGGCGGAAGCCACTGTTCAGGTAAGTCAATTGAAAAACTCTTTTTGCAACCTAAAATTAATTCAATCTCAACTAGAAAGTTATGATAAAGAGCAATTAACTCGACTCGAACACCTCAAAATCCAGCTTAACGATGATTGCAAGCTTTTAGAAGTTCTAAAGAAATCTACTCATGAATTTACACCAATAAAGAGGGAAATCTTGGCTGAAAAAACATCTGAGCATTCTGACGCTGAAGGTCTGACGATTAAAGATGGTCACAAAAAAATCGGGTCCCCCTTAGTAGAAAAATGCAGCAAGTGCGGAGCAAAGCGAAAGTTGACAACTGTTGACTTCGGATAAATACTGGCTTTTGTTCTGAGGTTTTTCTTTGAAATGTACGCGCTTAATCAAAAAGGTTACGAAACTTCTATATGTTAGTTTTTTAAACTTCTAGCGGAGGTCAAAAAGATGAACCGTGAAAGTTATAAAACCAAACGAAAAGGACAGCCCAAACGGGTAAGCAAGGTTACTGGCGCACAAAGTCGATTAGCTTCCATGGCTAAAGAAAGAGCATATTACACCCAGCCACAGATGCATGAAGCTTACAATACTAAAATCGAATGGATAAAGTCTGTAATTCCCAAAGTAAAAGAAACGCTTTAGTTTCAATTCAACAGTCTCTCTATTTGAAAAGATCCAGCATGGAAAATAGATATTGTTTGTGTGGTTTTACAGTCACATATTTTTAAGAATTTTTAAAGTCATTTATCTATTCGGCCTTAATGGCGTCAAACTAAATTATTAGCCCAGATTGGTTAAGATTATGCGAAAAATTTTTTGTGGATTCCATCGAAACAAAAAAATTTTGAAGGGCAAATCAGAGTCTTCTATGGCGGTTGATAAAATTAGGTCTGAAGTTAGCAGCCGCAAGATGAAGAGAAGGGATTTCATGAAGCTATCAGCCTTGATGGCGGGTGGAGCTTTAGCCACAGTTGTTTTGGATGGCTCACTTAAGTCCCTGTATTTAATCCCTAAATCAACAGATCAACTTGTTGTGGGATCACAAAAAATGGGTTGGTGGCCACTGCATTTTCGGAGCCCAGCATTTTAGATCCGCTAAGTATTCCGATGTTTGAAAACCAGCTTATTGCTCCGCCTCCCGTGTATGCGCCCAACGCTGTGACCAGTCAAGGCAAAGTGATTCGCCATGAATACACAATCGCGATGGCTAGTTTCATCGAGCAAATTCTGCCGCCCTCAATGAATCTGAATACTTCCGTTTGGGGTTATAGTGGCTCAGCCAATGATGCGATAACTGGAGTACCATTAGGTATTGTTCAAAGCAGCCCAGGACCCACTTTTGAAGCAATCAGAGGAATACCTGTTCAGGTAGAATGGCAAAACAACATTTCCTCGCCTTACCTATTTGCAGTCGATCCAACCATTCACTGGGCTAATCCCAACAAAAGTCCAGCGAGCACATCGCCTTTTCCCGCTTACCCTCCAGGTTTTCCAAATGTGCAGAGTCCTGTTCCTCTGGTTACTCATCTTCATGGGGGTCAAAACCAATCTTACTACGATGGGGGACCAAATGAATGGTTTACTTCAGATGGGAAGCATGGTTCACAATACAACACCTTTAAGCAAACTGATTCAAACAAAGCCATCTACTACTATCCTAACGTACAACAAGCCACAACACTTTGGTACCATGATCATGGCTTAGGTGTTACGCGTCTCAATGTGATGTCAGGTTTGGCTGGTTTTTACCTGTTAAGAGAGCCCAAAGATGGCAGTGATAAAGTTGCTCCTCTGCTGCCTTCCGGAAAATACGAGATGCCGCTTGTGATTCAAGACAGAACCTTCAACACAGATGGTTCATTTTATTATCCTTCCGTAGGAGTTGAGCCCAGTACGCATCCATATTGGGTTAACAGTTTCTTAGGCACCACTGTAATGGTGAATGGCAAAGTTTGGCCAAACATGAACGTTGACAGGGGGCAATATCGGTTCAGATTTTTGAATGGCTCAAACTCCCTTTTTTATAGCTTGCGCTTCTCAAACGGGATGTCCTTCATTCAGATCGGAAGTGACGGCGGCTACCTCAAAGCACCTGTTACTCTTACGTCTTTATTTATTGCACCTGCTGAACGTGCCGACATAATAGTAGACTTCTCTGACTTGGCTCCAGGGAGCAAAGTGATTCTTCAAAACACTGCTCTGACCACAAATACCGCTGCGGAAAAACAAACGATGGGACAAATAATGCAGTTTACCTCCACGAGCCAGATTGGAACTACACCTTTTGATCTTTCAAATGCACCAAAACCTTTTAACCCGACACTTGCAGCTACTATTTTTCCAACTTTGCCTGTAGCAACGAAGCATAGAACTTTCACATTAGTCGAGGTCATGGGTCAAAATAGTACAAAGGTAGCGCTGCTGGACGGGCAAATGTGGGACGCTCCAATTTCCGAACAGCCAGAATTGGGAACAACCGAAGAATGGATATTTGTTAACACGAGCTTGAATGCTCATCCAATTCATTTGCATCTTGTTCAATTCCAGCTGGTCCAAAGAGAAACTTTCGACCCTACAACGTATATGAAAGCGTGGAAAGCTCTCAACGGTGAACCTCCATTTAGTCAGCCCACCAAAAATGTCAATCTTAATCCGTATCTTTCAAATTTGCAGACCTCGCCTCAACCGAACGAGCAATGTTGGAAAGACACGATCACGGTAAACCCATCTGAAGTCGTAACAATCCGAGTACGTTTTGCACAGCAAGATGGTAGCGGATTTCCGTTTGATGCAACGGCCGGACCAGGATACGTATGGCACTGCCACCTACTCGAGCATGAAGATAACGAAATGATGCGGCCTTACAAAATCATCCAGCCAACCTCATTAGCATTGCCAATAGGTATTTCCTTGGTCGCAGCAGCAGCTGCAGCTTCTGCGATAGGCTATTCTTATCAGAGAAAGAGAAAGAAAAGACAAAAAACAAGTGAAACAACCTCCAATCAACTCGTTGATTTGGAAAAACAGAGCAAAATTCAGCAACCCGAAGAAATCATTCACGAAAAAGAAGATTATTAATATTGTCATAAAATTGGCAAAGATAATACTTTTAAAGCAAACGCATATTATTCCAAAGCAGAAACCAATAGGTTGAGTAAATTTAATTCAGCTCTATTGGCGGCTCTTGGATTAGCGCTTGTTTTTGTAATGGCTGATTAATATCTCTGTTCAGAATGCGCTAATCCCAACAATAGTTAACGGCTGCGTCATCGCGACTTCGACTGCGATAATTTTCACTGGCATATTTTTCACATTAGGCTGCTCAAACACGCTAATTGATCTTCAAAAAAAGAAAAATCACCCGAAATTTATTCTTACTTTTCTCGGTTTGTCGGCCTTTTTCGTTATATTCACTTTCTTATTTTTGATAACTACTCATTCAGGAACTTACTTCACAAGATTAAAAATTAGTGTAATCAACTGAAAAATTATTTTAGGGTCGTAAAATAAATTGCCGCCTGCACTTGTGTAGTTATCAAAAAGGGTCATGTATTTTTGAGGCTACTCTTCTTTGGTTCTCTTTTTCTTCGACGAAATTAGTTTCAAAACAGTGGCGATAGAAGCAATAGCAACTGCCATAATAACCGTAATTTCAAGTCCTAAAGAGGACGAACCTGAAACATTAGATGGAAGAGTCGGAGAACCAGTAGGCTGAGACGTCGAAGTGGGCAAAGGATTTTGGTTTTCTCCTATTGGAGTGATGGGCGAGGTATTCAAGGAGCTATATACGTTCGAACTGTAATAACTCGATCCAATTCCACTCTGGAACGCAGCCAAGGTGGTTGAGTCTGTAACAGTGAAACCTGCATCTGGTTGTTGCCATATGACTACGGCTTTAATGAAGGGATAATCATTTGGTAAGATATTGGTTAAGAGATTGCTCCAGTATGAAGCTGAATCACTACCAGTGTAACCTATTTCGGATAACATTACAGGTTTATTTGGAGCGACACTTTGAATATTAGAAAGTTCAGGTTGTGCTCCTTGAGCAAACGTTTGTCCTGGACCAATGTAGACATCAGTTCCAACCCAATCAACATACTGGTCACCAGGATATAGTGATCTTAACGTACTCACCGAGTCTCCAACGCCGGCTGGACACCAAATCCAACTAATGTCGGTTCCGCCTGCAGCTCGAACCTTATCAACTATATATTGCCAAGCAGCAACAAAAATTGCAGGAGTATTACCGTTACCCCACGGATAAGTTCCGTAACCTGGATTTTGCGGTGTGTTATCATTCCATGAACCAGTAAACTCCCACATAAGACGTACAAAATATGGATGCCCCCAAGCGGCAGAAGCTTGTCCCCACACGGTTAAATAGGCATCTTCTTTTCCATCAAGAATGCTTTGAAGATTAGTGAATTCTGGGGGCTCCATCACTTGCTTCTGGAGACCAACTTACAGGAATAGCGCCATGTGACCTAGCTTGATTCATTAATGCTGTATCAAACTCCGCCACGTTGTCTGGGTCTGCAGGTCTATTCCAAAGTTGAATCCAATTCCAAATTGACACGCCTTTGCCAACTTGCCCTTCGAAAGAAGTAAGTAAATTATACAATCCAATATGTTGCGCTCCGACCCAAGCCCCCCAGTAAATTTGTGTTGAAGCTTGAGCTTTCACTGGCGAGGAACTTAGCGCGAAAAACATAGAGCAAATTAATACAAGAACTAAAATAACAGCTTTTTTTACGATAAAGCATTGTCTTCAAGAAACAAATATCTCAATGGTGATTATTGAAGCTTGCCACGTTTTCGCTCATTTTAGATTTTTTAACGTTTGTAGCCATTCTAAAAACATTTCTTTCATCTTTTGAGGGCTTTCCAGCACATATACGTCATCCATTGCTTCGAGTTTTCGTACTTGATCGGCTTCTTCTTTGCGTACTCTGAGCTTCATTTCTTTGCCGTTTGGAAGTTTCGTATAAACTATGCTTTCTCTGTAGTCTGTTGGCAAGATGTAAACGGGTCTGAAAGCTTTTAGGCTCATGATTGCCGCGTTAGTAAGCATGGTGTCGCTTATGCTATTTGCGATTTTTGCAACAGTGTTCGAACTGGCAGGTGCAATTATAAGGAACTCGTATTTGCCGCTTTGCAACCATGCAGCCAGAAAAGGCGAATTAGCATTAAGCTCAACTTGCACTTTCGAAAAATTCTTTTTTAAATCATCTTCCAGTCGGTAAAACTTTAGCATGGTGTCAGCAGCTTTGGAGATGAAAACCTCAATTTCCACTAAGTCTTCTGACTGTTTTCTTATGTCTTTCATTACTTCGAGAATTTCTGCTATTTTGTCGCCTGCGCCTGTAATGCCCCAAGCCACTTTTTGCTTCTTAACCTTTACAACTTCAGTCATAACAATCGACCGATTTTTCTCAATATTTCTCCATGGCAGCTGCAAACCGCTTAACGGTCTTCGTTAAGCTTCGGAAGCCTTCTTCATCAGATTTGACTCCTTCGAGAGTGTCTTTGCTCCAGAACGTTGCCCCTAAGTTAGCTCCGAAGAACCCTCCGCTTATTGGTATCATCCCATTTATAATGTAGAACGTGTGAATCTGCATTAATGCAAATTCTTGACCGCCATTTCTGTCTCCTCCAACTGCTATGCCCACGCCAATTTTTCCTTTGAAAACGTTTTTGTCTGCCGCAACTAATGCGCGTGTTCTATCCATTATCGTTTTAATTTGGGCACTAACTCCGCCATTATACACTGGCGACGCAAAGATGATTCCTTTTGCCTCGGTGAGCAACACATAGAGTTCTTGCATATCATCTTGGACCACGCATTCCTTGTTTTTGAGGCAGTAATCGCAGTGTGCACAAAAATCGATCCAATTGCCCTTAACAGTCCAAAATTTGGTTTCGAACCCTTTCTCGTTTAACATTCTGAGCGTTTCCTTTAAGACATATTCCGTGGCCTGTTCTCTTGGGCTTCCGCAAATTCCAAGTATCATAAGCTTCAATAAAGTTAACTGTTAATTTGCATTAAAGTCTTACCCAAAAAGTGGTTCGTAAAAAAGCAAGAATGAAAACAAAAAACAAAAAATAAGAAAAATTTTTGTGGATGATTATTCTTTCTCGAAATATTCTTCTGGTTTTGGCGGAACTGGTGGTAACCCTCTGCGTTCGCGTATCTTTTTGATGGTTTCTGCCTGCATTTGTTCTGGAACTGGTGCCCAACGGCTGAACTGTGTTGCCCAGAAAGCTCTGCCTGAAGTTGAGCCTCGTAGTTCGTCTGCGATGCCGAAGCTTTCGGAAACTGGCATTTCAGCTTTAACAGTGATCATGTCTTCTTCAGATGGCATGTCAAGGATCTTTCCTCGTCTCTTGTTAAGCATTGTGATTACTGCGCTGACGAATTCGCTTGGAACTTTACATTCGAAACTCATGAGTGGTTCAAGCAGTTTTGGATCGCTCAGAAGTATACAGCAGTATATTGGTCTCCAAGTCATTGGGATAGCTTGTGCTGGTCCTCTGTGAACTGGGTCTTCATGCAGGGTTATGTCTTCAAGGTTGATTTTCAATCCGTAAGCTGGTTCTTTAGCTAATGGTGAAGTGTGGACTGCTTCGCGGAATCCACCTTTAATGTGATCAAGGATTTCCTCAACGTATTGTCTTCCTCTAATGCGGTTAACAAGGATGTTGCTTTCTTCAACAGCAACTGCGCCTTTAGCTTCGTCTGCTGGCCAACCTAATGCTCGTAAAGTTTTGGTTCGTTCATCTTTGCTTTGCATGTCGTTAATTTTATCAGACTTTATTGCTTCAATCACTTCATCAGAAAGTCTCTCAATAGTTATCCAAAGTTTGTTGTGTTTGTTGGGGCTTTTACCCATGATTGCCGGACCGCGGTAATCGTGACTGATGGTTTCTCGGTAGATGACGATTGGCTTGCTGAGTTTTACTTTTAAACCTGCTTCCTGCATTCGGTAAGCGGTGATTTCAAGGTGGAGTTCGCCCATACCTGAGAGAAGGAATTCGCCGCTTTCTTTGTTCATGCTGAAGTGCAGATTGGGGTCTTCTGTGGTTAGTTTGTGCATGACTTTATCGAATAATGGTAGGTCTTTGACGTCTTCTGGTTCAACAGCAACAGTAACAACTGGGTCTGAAACATATCTTAAGCCTTCAAACGAATGAACGTCTGCACCCTCTTCAGCGATAGTTTCGCCGACGTGTATGGATGGTAAACCTGAGATTGCTCCAATGTTGCCTGCTGGAACACGGTCAATAAGAACCCGATCAGTTGCCATACTCATGAAAACCTGTTGAATAGTGCCTTTCTGGTTACTGCTCAAAAGTTGGACTGTTTTTCCTCGCTCAACTGAGCCGCTGAAAATTCTGCCGATTGCAACTGTTCCGCTATGTGGGTCGACTTCAATGGTGGATATACACATAAGCAAAGGAGCTTTAGGATCAACTGTCGCCATTCCTTGACCTGTCGGACTATTAACATCTCCTGGCCAAATCTGTGGTTGTCTGTATGGTTGTGCTTCGTAAGGATTAGGTAAGTGTTTGCAGAACATGTCCAAAATCGGTTCTGGTAGTGGTGCTTTTTTGCTTAATTCATCAACTTTTCTGCCAACATCTATTGGATCACCTGTGTAGGCATCAATAATATCCTGGAAAGTAACTTTCTTCATTTTCATGTGGTCTATGTTCAAACCCCATTTATGAAGTGCTGAACCAAAAGCCACACGTCCATCTTCCACAGTTACCTGCCAATCTTTCTTGTGTTCTGCAGGTGCATACTTCTCAATTAAATTGTTTACTCTCATGAGAATCTTTGCGAATTTCTTTTGGATCTCTTGAGGTGTAAGTTTGATTTCTTTGATTAATCGGTCAACTTTATTGATGAATAGGATTGGTTTGACACGTTCTCGAAGGGCTTGCATCAAAACGGTTTCTGTTTGAGTCATTGGTCCTTCTACAGCATCAACAACCACTAGTGCACCGTCGACTGCTCTTAGGCTTCTTGTTACTGCGCCAGAAAAGTCAATGTGACCAGGGGTGTCGATGAGGTTGATGAGGTAATCTTGATTATTGTAAGCGTGAACTAAGCTGACGTTTGAGGCGAAAACGGTCATTTGACGTTTTTGCTCAAGATCCCACGAATCGAGGAACAGTTTTTGCCCAGCGGTTTGGGTGCTAATGATTCCTGCTGCTGCAAGTAAACTGTCGGCTAGGGTGGTTTTTCCGTGATCGACATGAGCAATAATGCTTGTATTTCTGATGAATGTTGGAGTTTCCATCAGTTTGACTATTTCATCAGTTTGCCTATAACGCGCCATAACTATTCATTCTCCATTTTGATGATTTTTATTACTTGAATTGTTGGTTTTTTAATTATATACTGCATTTTAGTAATCTCTCGAAAGTGAATAAGCTACATGGAAATTGAATTTGTCGCCTATTAACTTTATGGCATGGTTTTTTGAAACAGTTAGGTGATGAACAGTGGTATAATCGTCCGTAAACAGGTTTTTTTTATGCAATTTTGTGTTTTTGCACCATTTTTCTTTCTTTTGTTAACAAGATATCGGTTGATTGTACTTTGCAAGTTTGTTGAGGATAGTTCGCAAAAAAGAATAAAAGAACTTATTTTACTTATAGAGAAATAGTGAATTTAAAAGAGGAAAAAGAATTAAATGAATAATAAAGTCAGTGACTGTTTAATAATTGCAAATCTAGGATCTAATTTGGCCTTGCATCCGATTAGGTTAAATTCAGCAAGTAACAATAAAACCAAAATTAATCGTAAATGAATATGTATTAGGTTAAAATGTTGAGGATATGAATGTTCATTCAATCTGTTCCGATTCAACGGTTTGATTCCTTGTCTAATGTTACTTTAACATTAATCGTTTTATCTAATCGTCGAGGTTGTTTAATCTAGTTGTTTTGAGGTTTTGGCGGAGTTATTTTGGAAAAAGCTATTTCGATGCAAATTAATGAGGTCTTTGACGATCTAAAAACATCACCTAATGGTTTAACAAGTGAAGAAGCTAAACTTCGGCTGAAGAAATACGGCTACAACAAACTCTCAGAAAAAAGACAAATACCATTCATTCACAAATTCATCAAGCATCTTCGAGACTTATTCGGTATATTACTGCTTGTAGCAGCCATTCTATCGTATATCAGTGGCAGTCCAGAACTTGCCTTAATCATACTTGCGGTTGTTTTTGTAAACATTTTCGTATCTATGTTTCAAGAGTCACGCGCCGAAAAAGCCATGGAAACCTTGAAAAGTTGGATGCCAGAGTTTGCAAAAGTAATGCGTGACGGGGAACTTAAGAAAATCTCTGTAAGTGAAATTGTACCAGGCGACATCGTGGCTTTAGACGAAGGAGATCGTGTGCCAGCAGATGCACGCTTATTCGAAACATTCGATTTATGGACCAATAACGTTCCATTGACTGGCGAATCTGAACCGCAGCCACGAGTAGCTGAAGCAGTCAAAACAATTGAAAAAGCCTATATGTATTCACCAAACCTCGTTTTCATGAGCACAACAGTTGCAAAGGGCCAAGGCAAAGCGGTTGTTTACTCAACGGGGATGAATACTCAGTTTGGCAAGATAGCCAATTTAACTCAGACAATACAAGAAGAAGACAGTCCGCTTCAAAAAGAAATCGCTTTAACGGCAAAATACGATTTCATCATTGCCGTCATTGTAGGCGCTGTGTTTTTTGCTGGTAGTTATTTTGTTTTAGGTGTTTCTCTTGCTACAGGTATTTTCTTTATGATTGGTGTGATGGTTGCTTGTGTTCCTGAAGGGTTGCAGGTCACTGTTTCTAGCGCTTTAGCGATCAATGTTTTGAAAATGGTCCGGCAGAATGTTTTGGTTAAGCGGTTATCAGCTGTGCAAACTTTAGGTAGCGTTACCGTAATTTGTACTGATAAAACAGGGACGATAACTAAGGGAGAAATGACCGTAAACAAGCTGTGGGTTTACGATTATGTTGTTGACGTTTCTGGCTTAGGTTATAAGCCCGAAGGCGATTTCACCATAAATGGTCAGCCATTACACGCAGGGCAAACGGGTTCTCTTGAGAAGCTTATTGAGATTGCTGCACTTTGTAATGGCGCAAAACTTGATCCTCCTTCTGATAGAAACAAAAATTGGAGCGTGATAGGTGACCCAACTGATGGCGCTTTGCTTGTCGCCGCATTAAAATCCAGCGTAAATGTTCAGGACGCTCTATCTCAGAAACCGATTATACATATTATACCATTCAGTTTTGAGCGGAAACGCATGACCACCGTTCACAGTTTGAATGGCGATGTTCTTATTTACACTAAGGGTGCACCGAGAAATATTTTGGACTTATGCAAGAAAATCCTTGTTAACAGCAAAGTTGAAGATTTAACAGAAGAAAAAATGTCTTGGATAGAATCACGAATTCACGAGTTTGCCAACGAAGGTTTACGGGTAATTGCAGTCGCTTACAGGAAAATGCCAAAAACTGACTATAGCAATGGAATCGAAGTTGAATCTGACTTGATTTTCGTGGGCTTAGCTGCAATGCGTGATCCACCAAGAATGGAAATTAAAGATGCTGTTTTGAAGGCAAAGCAAGCCGGAGTTAAAACTGTTATAATCACAGGAGACTATGGCCCAACTGCAGAGGCAATTGCTAAAGAAGTTGGAATTGTTGACCGAGAATGCTGTCAAGTTATCCGTGGAGTAGACTTGGATGATTTAAACGACCGCGCAATCATTGACGAGGTTCGAAAGGGCAATGTAATTTTTGCACGTGTTGCGCCTGAGCAGAAACTTCGCATAGTCAAAGCGCTCAAGGATAGTGGAGAAATTGTCGCAGTAACTGGTGACGGAGCAAATGATGCACCTTCACTTAAGGAGGCAGACATTGGCGTTGCGATGGGAGTTTCCGGTACCGATGTTGCTCGTGAAGCCGCGGACATCGTGTTGCTTGATGACAGTTTTGCTTCTATAGTGAAGGCTATCGAATCAGGAAGGGCTATTTATGAGAACATTCGCAAGTTTATCGTTTATGTGTTTTCACACAATTGGGCTGAACTCATTCCCTTCATTTTATATGCCGTTTTAGGTATTCCTTTGCCGTTGCTTGTAACCCAAGTTTTAGCAATTGACCTTGTTATAGATGTCATTCCTTCTTTGGCTTTAAGCCGTGAGCCTCCTGAACTTGGAATCATGCAAGAGCCACCCCGTAGCGTCAAGGAAAGGTTGTTTACTCGTAAGGTTTTGATTCGCTCGGTATTTATCGGAGTTATTATTGCCACTGGCGCTATGGTTGGTTGTCTTAATGCTTGGATTGCGGGCGGATGGCACTTTGGCATGGCGTTAACGAGTACAAGTTCATTTTTCACTAGTGGAGTTTACGCAAAAGGTGTAACTTTGATGTTCGCTGGTATCGTGGTTGCTCAAGCTGGCAACGTATTAGCGTGCAGAACCAGCAAACAATCAGTCTTTAAAACAAGCCTAAAAACAAACAAATGGATAATCTTTGGCATCGCTTCTCAAATCGGAATTCTCTCTTTACTTGTTTATGTTCCATTGATGCAGCACATCTTTACTACTTCTCCGCTTACTCTAAGTAACTGGGCGTTCTTGTTGTCGTTGGCTGTAATTGTGGTTTTTGCGGAGGAAATTCGAAAGTTCTTCAGTCGAAAATTTGCCAAAACCGGTGTTGAAGCGCTAAAGTTGCATGATCACACTTAAGCGGTTTAGGCAATTAAAAAACCCAGCTCCATAACCAATTTAGGGCTCCTATTTTAAAATCTCAGTAATGGATATTGCTGCTTTGGCGGGCACAATTTGCTTCTCTGACGTGACCGAATGCTCCTGAAGAAATCGACTATTGATTTAAGGCGCGGTTTAGACGCGTGTCCAGTGTTTTATGAGACGTTATGAATAAATCGCAACAATATTTATATTTAACTGGGCAATTAACGAGGTAACAGGTTAAATGGTGAAAATATGTTTGCAATAGTTGATTTGGCTTCAATAGGCGTAATCGTTGCCTCATTCGCATATGTAGTTACCAATATTAGATCAGAACTCAAAATCAAACAGTAACGCCGGAAATATAGTTAAATCATTCAAATTACGAAAGATGAGAAACATGGGATTCAAAAACATACAAGAAGCATTGAGATATATAACTCGGCAAGCAAAAAACTATCCGAGTGAAATGAATTATTATTCGTCAGAAGAATACAAAAAAATCTATCCTGAGCTTTGCCGTGTAAATCGTTTACTGCAATCTTCATATAATGTTCACCATGAAAGCGGCAGCGTGCTTTCGCGCTAAACATCATTTTGTTTTTTCTGCAAAACGTTAATTTTCGTCAATAGGCTTAAAACAGCGTAGTTTTAACCTATTATTAATTTTTTAATTTCATCCATGTTCTGCAAGAACCAAAAGTTGAAAGGTTTTTATTATGTTAGTCGCAATGTAGAGTTAATGTCTGGCAAACAATTTTTCGTAGAACGTTATGCGCAAATCGGTTGGAAATTCAAAGAGCCCCAGTTCAAGTTATCAATTAGGATAAACCAAATTAACGCTAAAGCCAAAAAAATCCCCGAGAGGCTTCGAAGTTTAGGCGTTGAGCTTGAGAAAGTGCCTTTTTTGCAAGCAGGCTACTGGGTAATTAAGTCAAAAGCTTCTGCAGGTGCAACAGCCGAATATTTGCTTGGAATGTACTCTATTCAGGAAGCCGCAGCTCAAATTCCCGCTACGATTTTTACTGCCTTGCATAGTAAAATGGTATTGGATGCTTGTGCAGCGCCTGGTGGAAAAACTGTTCAACTTGCCGACTTGATGGAAAATAGTGGCCACATAGTGGCATTAGATGTGAACAAGGAGCGATTAGGCGTTATGGCGAATCATCTAGAGCGTTGCCACATTAGTAATACAGTAGTCTATAGTTTAGATGCTCGGCAAGCTACAAAGTTGAACCGCATGTTTGATCGCATTCTTTTGGATGTTCCTTGTTCAGGCAATTTTGCTTCTGATAGTGAATGGTTCAGCAGAAGAACTTTTGCTGACGTAGAGCGAAACGCGAAGGTACAACAGGAAATTCTGGCTGAAGCCGTGAAGTGTCTGGCACCTAATGGTGAAATCGTTTACTCTACATGTTCGTTGGAGCCCGAGGAAGATGAGTTAAACATGGACTGGGCGGTCAAAAACTTAGGTTTGCAGGTTCAGAAAATTGATTGTCTGGGCGCGGATGGGTTGACTGAGGTGTTTGGCAGAAAACTTGATCCTCAAGTGGCATTTTGCAAAAGAATCTGGCCAGAGGTTACTCAGGGTTTCTTTGTAGCCAAACTAAAGAAGGTGGGTGCAAAATGAGGCAGTGTGAAGTTTTTGCATCCCGTTTCGGTTGCATGGTTGCTTTTAATTCAGAATTGGTGGTTGAAAAGGCTCAACGTTATTATCTTTTGAATCCGCGTCTCAAAAAGATACTTCAACTTGACTATTATTATGCCGGTTTGTACCTTGGCAAAGTAAAGAATGGCATGTTCTTTCCAAGTTTCAACCTGTTGAACATGCTTGTAAGTGTAGCAGCGAATAAAATTGTGGTTGACCAGAAAGCAGCTTGGCTTTTTATCTGTGGTAGAGACGTTTTTCGAGCAGGTATTGTGAAGGTGATGGGGTCCAAGCGGAAGGGTGATGCCACTTTGGTGCTTAACGAGTTTGGTGAGTGCCTTGGCTTTGGCAAAATACTTGATGATTTAGGCGACTCTAATGAGAGGGTTGCGGTTAAGAATGTATTAGATGTTGGAGATTTTTTGCGAAGAGAAACCAGAGATAGGTTCTAGCTTTTTCGTAACAAATTTTTTTTTGTTATTTTGAATGCGTCTGTCGTTTAATTCAAATTTGAAGCTTTATGCTTTTTTCTTAACTAGTGAACGTTCATTCAAGCATTTCTGCGATAAACTTATATACGTTTATGTTTTAAGTGGATTCTCAAACATATGATTTAATATGGTGAAAGTCATGGTGGATGAACAAGTAAAGAAAGCAATTGAAACTCTCAAATCAAATAATATTCGATGGGTGCATTCAGCATTCGTCGACGTCAGAGGCATACTCCAAGACATGGTTCTCCCAGCCCGAGAATACCTCAACGGGGCAGCCTTCAACGAAGGCATAGGCTTTGATGGTTCCTCAGTGCGCGGCTTCAAATCAATCGAAGAATCAGACATGATCTTCATGCCCGACGCGAATACACTGTGTATTATGCCCTGGGAAACAGATGAAAAACAAAAAAGTGCAATCATCCTTGGCGATGCGCTGGAAGCATTCGGCGGCAAAGAGCCATCAGTCACTGACCCAAGAGGCTACGTTGCAAAACGCGCCGTAAAAGCAGCCAAAGATATTGGTTACACTGGCATCTTCGCTCCCGAACTTGAACACTTCGTTTTCACATCAATAGACCCCACTAAATTAACCTGGGATCTCTGGGCTGCTCCAAAAAGCGGAGAAGGAGACGCATGGGGAGCGCCAAGAGTCGTGCCAGAATCACCAGAAATAAAACCAGGCGGATTTATCCTGAGACCAAAAGAAGCCTACTATCGAGCTCCTCCAGAAGACACCACTGTAGCATACAGAAACGAAGTCTCCCAAATCCTTGAAGATTACTTTGGTTTAACCATCGAGAAGCATCATCACGAAGTCGCAACAGTCGGTCAAGTAGAAATCGATTATAAATATGGTGAACTCCTTGAGACCGCTGACCGCGCTCTATTCTTCAAGTTTGTGGCTAAAAACATCGCTAAGAAACACGGTTTAATCGCAACTTTCATGCCTAAACCAATCTATCTGGATAATGCCAGCGGCATGCACGTTCACAGCAGCCTTTGGAAAGGAAAAGAGAACGTAATGTACGATGGAAAAGACGAGTACGCAGAACTGAGCCAAATCGGCAGGTACTATGTAGGCGGAATCTTAGCCCACGCAAAAGCCCTAACCGCTGTATGTTGCCCAACGGTAAGTAGCTACAAACGGCTAGTTCCAGGCTTTGAAGCACCAATTTACGTTATGTGGAGCCGGCGCAACAGATCTTCACTAGCAAGAATTCCTCTTTACTATAAGGGAGCAGGCTTTGCTGCACAGAAACGAGTCGAATACCGTGGTGTAGATCCATCATGCAACCCCTATTTAGCGTTTTCATGCATCATGATGGCTGGTCTTGACGGAATCAAAAAGAAGCTTGACCCAGGCGACCCAGTTGACGAAGACGTTTACAAACTAAGCAAAGCAAAACGGAAAGAACTAGGCATAAAAGAACTGCCAACAACACTCAAAGACGCATTAAACGAAATGGAATGCGACGAAGTCATCAAAGAAACCCTAGGTAGCCACGTGTTTGACGCATTCATTGAACTAAAAACAAACGATTGGAACCAATACTGCCTATATGTTTCACCGTGGGAAATAATGAAGTACCTCGACTATTAAGTTGAGAAATATCAACAAAATTTTTTCTTTTTTTGTTACACTTCATTACCACCGAGTTATTGCTTAACTTGTTGAAGTTTAAGTAATTTCAGGGTTTGATTTTATGTTTACAACTCTTTTACTTCTTTCCCATTTTTAAGTGCACGCATACATTACTCGAAACTGACAAAATAAGAAGGGTATCTGCTATCAACCTTTCATATTAAAATTAAGTCAGTAAACCCAACTCTTTGTTTATTTTCTGCCAAAGTAGCGTTCGGCGATTTTTTAATCTAAGTAAAGTCTTAAATTATAATCTGCGCATAGCTTTCAGTCAAGAATTGCTTTATTGGCTCGGGTAAAAGAGTGAAAACACGGAAAAACGGTTTGAATATGCAAATACCTTCTGAAAACACCTTGACCTCAAATGAGTTTCCGATTGTTGGGATTGGTGCTTCCGCAGGCGGATTAGAACCTATCACGAAATTGTTGGAAAATTTACCCGTTCCAACGGGTTTGTCGTTCGTGGTTATCCAACATTTGGCCACAGGTCAGCCAAGCATGCTGTCAGAAATCCTTTCAAGATCCACCAACATGAAGGTACAACAAGCCACAGACGGCATGCAAATAGAACAAGACCAAGTTTACGTCATCAGTCCAGGAACAACTTTAACGATAAAGAACCTCTGCATCAAACTTCAGCCTAAAAGCTCGCCTTCCAAACTCATAAATGATTTTCTGATATCATTAGCATCGGAACAAAAAACAATGGCAATCGGAATAGTGCTATCAGGAACGGGCAATGATGGAACCGAAGGGCTCAAAGCAATCAAGGCTGAAGGCGGAATAACCTTTGCACAAGATCCAGACACAGCCCAATATCCCGACATGCCAAAGAATGCCATAGCCGCCGAAACGCCCGATTTTGTTCTTGCCCCCGAACAGATAGCAAAAGTGCTATTGAGAATCGTTAAATCTCCTCAACTAATTCATTCTGAAAAGAAGGAGAGAGCGCAGGAGAAAGTCGAGACTGACTTTAAAAAAATCATTACTATACTCAAAACGTCTTTCGGCGTTGATTTTACCCATTACAGAGAAACAACCGTAAATCGACGAATCACACGTCGCATGGTCATCAGTAAGACAGAAAACATGAAGGAATACGTCGAATATTTGCGGACAACGCCCGGTGAGAAGCAGGCATTGTTTGATGACATGCTAATTGGTGTAACAAGTTTTTTTAGAGAACCTAAAACTTTCTTGGCTTTGAAAGAAAAAGTTTTTCCGGAACTTGTCAAAACTAGATCCTCCACCGAATCGATACGCTTTTGGGTTCCTGGCTGTTCAACGGGCGAAGAAGTTTATTCCTTAGCCATTGCAATCCATGAATTCCTTGAAGAAAAAGCCATAACAAAGATACGCATTCAAATTTTTGGCACTGATGCGAATGAGAAGAATATTGAGAAAGCTCGCCAAGGAATCTATCCAAAAAGCATAGACGAGAAAGTCTCCGAAAACAGACTAAAACGATTCTTCACTTCTGACAATGGACATTGCCGAATAACAAAATCCATACGTGATATGTGCATATTTGCAAAACAGGACATAACAACCGATCCGCCTTTTTCAAACATAGACATCATTATGTGTCGAAACGTACTCATTTATTTTGATGCTCATCTCCATGAGAGAGTATTGTCCATTTTCCATTATGGATTAAAATCGAATGGTTTTCTAGTTCTTGGTGAATCTGAAAGCATAGGCAAGTTCCAATACTTGTTTGAACCAATTATCCCAAAAGGTCTAATTTACATTAAGAAGCAAGTTCAGCCGCAAGTGATTGTAGGTAAAGGCGTTTTTACTCCGTATTCTTCCAAGAAAGCTGATAAACCGATTGAAAAAGCAGACTTACTGACTGTTTTAGGTGAGAAAGTTGATCATCTAATAAAAACAGAATATGGTCCAGCAACTTTGCTCGTGAACAATAACTTGGACATACTAGTTTTTCGCGGAGACGTTGCTCCTTATCTTTCTCCTGAATCGGGAGCGGCGAGCCTTAACATAACCAAGATTATTCGGAAAGAGTTGAGGTCACAAGTTCAGACTGCTTTATATAGAGCAAGAAAAGAAAATAAAGTCTTCAACGAAACAGTGCGATTCAAGCAAAAAGGTCAACCGAAAACAGTTAACATCGATATAAGACCACTAAAAACACCAGAGTACGACGAACCTTTCTACATTGTGTTATTAACTGAAGCAACCTCTCAGAATACGAATTTAACTAAAGAACTGGAAGCTATGGTTTCGACTGGCGAGATTGAGACCCTTAAAGATCGTCAAATTCGTGAGCTTAGAGAAGATTTGGAGGGAACTAAGGAGACTTTGCAGACTCTTGTAGAGAGGCAGGAGACAACTAATGAGGAGTTGCGATCGTCTATGGAAGAGGTTCAGTCAAGTAATGAAGAGTTGCAGAGCACAAATGAAGAATTGGAAACTGCAAAAGAGGAGTTGCAGTCAGGCAACGAAGAATTGCAGACTTTAAACGAGGAGCTTAAGAACCGCAATCAGGCCCTTGGTCGTCTGAACGATGACTTGGCTAATCTGCAAACGAACATTGACATTTCATTGGTTATTGTCGATAACGACCTGAAAATAAGGCGTTTTACAGTTTCTGCTCAAGAACTTTTGAAAATTTCGCCATCTGATGTGGGACGGTCAATAATTAACGTCAATCCTGGGTTTCCTATTCAAGACTGGGAAAAGACGATCACAAAGGTAATCACCAAACTCATTGTTGTTTGTGAAGAAGTTGCAGGTGGTGAAGATCGTTGGTATGAAATGAGAGTTCGACCGTACTTAACTTCTGAAAAGAAGATTGACGGCGCTGTCATTTCTTTTGTAGATGTCACACAGAGAAGGCTTTTGGAAAAAGAGCGGATTTTGCATACTGGTAACCTTGAGACGGAGGTTAAAGAGCAAGCTGCAAAGATAGTCCACTCTGCACGCTTGGCGGCAATAGGTCAAACTGCTGGTATGGTTGGTCATGACCTTCGCAACCCGTTACAAACGATTAGGGGTGAAGCATACTTAGCAAAAAACGAATTGCAAACGTTGTCTGAAGGCGAACAAAAAAACAACCTCATAGAATGCATAGAAACTATTGAAGAACAAATCAAATATATGGATAAGATTGTTAGTAATTTGCAATCTTTTGTAAAACTAGTTGAAGTGCATAAACAAACAATTAACCTAAAACAACTTATCACTGAGCTCCTACCCCAATTAAAGACCCCAAAAAATGTTGAAATGAACATAAAAATGGATAATGCTTTAGCTGTAGATGCTGACCCTACGCTGCTAAAAAGAGTACTAATAAACTTGGCAACAAATGCAATTCAAGCCATGCCAAAAGGCGGACAATTAACCATAAAAGCACAGAATAGCAATAAAGATCAAGTGCAAATTGTTGTCGAAGATACAGGCGTCGGCATCCCTGATGCCATTAAGCTGAACATTTTTACACCTCTATTCACTACTAAACCGAACGGTCAAGGCTTTGGCTTAGCTGCATGCAAACGGTTCATAGATGCCCAAGGCGGCATCATAAGCTTTGAAAGTGAGGTAGGAAAAGGCACCAAATTCATATTGGAATTACCAAAATGTTAGCCTTCAGGTTTTCAGGTGAACACTCGTCCCAGGTTTGGATCAGAAGTTTCTAAATTTGTCTAGTCCTTTGTTACTGCTTTGGCTGAATTTCTTTAACTGATGCCTGCCTCGGCATCCATCTTTTGATTTATAAACTATTTTCCCGAATAAACTCGTAATCTCTGAATTTTAGGTAACATGGTTAAAATATAGCCAGCCGCTTTGTTGCTGTGAGCTTACAGCCACATAAGCTTAATAGCCCTTTTAATGCTCCTAAGATTGTTTTGGAGTTGTGTATTTTGGACGCGATAGGTCAGGTATTTCATTTTATTACTTCTGGAAGTATAGGCGGTTTGCCACCAATTGTTTTGATGATAATAATATTTGTAATCGGATTGATCGTGGGCTATCTACTCCATTTATTCCTAAAGATCGCGATTATAGCTGCAATTATACTTTTTGTGGTTGCATACTTCGGCTTTTTCGGCTTAAGCCTTAGTTCGTTGAAAAATTATGCAACCCAATACGGCTCAATCATATACCAGTACGGAGCACTCATCATAGGCATACTCCCGCTAAGCATAGGATTCATAATAGGTCTAATCATCGGCTTCGTATTCAGTTAAACTAAAGTCCATCTATAGAACAATCGACAAAAATCATCGCAGGCAATAGACGCCTGATTAATTTGCCAATGACCATAACAGTGTAACCCAAATTATCAATCGTAGAAAGGAGGGATAAGTTAGAATGAGAAGTAAAGAGTTTATAGATAAAGATGTTTTTGCGTTAGATGAAAAAATCGGCAAAATCAAAGAAATAGACATTGAGCCTGATGAGTGGAAAGTAACTCATCTTGAAGTTGAATTGGATAAGAATGTGGCTGAATCAGTGCTCGGCGCTAAGAAAGGTGGGGTACGAAACATGCTAAACGTTTCAGCTTTAGAGAAAGGGACTGGCGTCTGGATGGACAATGGATTGCATTTAAAGGTTGCAAAAGACAAGCTTCACATGTACCTAAGTCCAGTAGTTAAGACATAGTTGGAAAGTTTTCCACGATTGCATGGTTAACCGGCAAAAAGTTGTGAAATAAACCATGTCCCATTTTTTGTTAGATTTCAATATGTTAGGAACTAATTTTTTTGAATAATAGCATGTCTCTAAAGATTTCACTAAACATATGGGGTTTGGCGATTTGGATTTGGTACTATTAGGTTTGGCCTTAAAAGACAAATTACAGGCGGAGCTTGCGCGTTAGTCACACAATTAGTGGCTCTTTCTTGCTGTCGACTGAAAAACCTCGCGTAGAAAGATCAGCACACCCAAAGCGACTAAAACAAAAACGACTACCCCTGCAGCAATGTATGGCATCATGCCTATCGTAGTGAATACACCTGTTGAATTCAGAATCCCGCCAAGAAATATCGCAAAAATCATAATTCCAATGGACAAGATAAACGAAAACTTGTATGGTCTATCTGATTTTGTCTTAACCAGCTTCTTTCTGTCTAGCTCGCCAACAAAAAAATTCAAGAAAACTCCTACTGAACCAATTAGCAATGGAATTGTAACAGAAAGGGGTTCGTTACGCGTGCTGAAATTGATGAAATGATGCAAGCCAAGAACAGAAAAGAGAAGCAAAAGCAGAACAATAGCTATGGATCCACAAAAGATGCACTTGTCAAGATACTTCCCTGAGCGAGCTGGACCGTAAGTTCTTCTATTTGGCACAGGTGTTTCGCCAGGTTTAATATCTTTTGTAGTTCTTCGTGTCAGTCCTGGCAGATCATTCGAAAGAAAGTAGATCTTATGTTTTGGATCAAGAGGCAATTTGTTACCATCTGAATCATAAACCGCCTTGGTTACAATTCTTGAAAAAGAATATAGCAATTCGACGCCTCTATCCCTTGTTGTAGTGAAAGAATCTAGGAACGAGTGAAAAAACGCTCCAAAGCCAAAAAAGGGGTTTATCAAATATACTATGCCAATAAATAAAAAATTGTGGAATAACGCTCGATGTATTTGTAGGCGACGAAAGGACTCCTTGCTAAAAAAACCATATTCCCTGTCTAGATCATTAATTGCCGAACCCACACCAACCATTAGCGCTATCTCTGGTCGACCAAATAATAAAGCTCCAACAAGTATACCAAACACAATATGGGTAGAAAGGTTCATGAAAAAAACCCCCGTCGTTTTCTCAGTGGGCAATTAGAATATGAATAATTTTAAGAAGGGTAATTAGCGGTAGAATCTTGGGTTTCTAAGCATATTTTGTTCAGAATCCCAGAACGGGTCAATCAATTTTAGGATTTATTTATCTAGTCCCCTAATTTCCAACTATACCAATAACAACTATTACAACTCCAACTGTTGCTCTTATTACTCTAATTAGTTGTTCAGGAAAAGTTTGCTTAGGATATTTGACTATGCTTAAAACGCCATCTACGATAAGCCAAAAACCTAAACCTGCCAATACCACCGAAGGAACATTCAAATAATCTTCACCTGCTTTCTTACCAATTTGCTCTCTCAAGGGCACCACTCTCTCTAAGATGAGTCTCAATTAAAGTTAAGCTTTTTTAGATTTCTATCCGATGCTATTCGGCCATTTGCTTTATCAATGTTAGTGTTTGATTTAACTGCTGACTGAACGCTAATTAACCTCAAGCTAATTCTTTATGGTTTGTCGTTTAGCACGGTTGCTATGCAAAAGTTGAAAACCTTCTTTGAGCATATTTTCTAGGCCTGCGGAATGGACAATGGAAGCGGCAAAAAATCTTAACTAAGACTGAAGGCTGATAGGTTGAAAAATGAAGACGGCTTTTTTAAAGTATTGTTTGTTTGTACTGGTAACGCGTATCGAAGTCCGATATGCGAAGGCCTTCTCAAAAAACTTAGACCAGATTTGGAAGTGGATTCCGCAGGGACAAAAATTGTAAGTAAAATTACAAAAGAAGCAAGAGAATACTTGATGTCACAAGATGCTCTACAGTATCTTAAGAAGGCACCTGAAAGTATTGACAGCAAACAATTGGAGCAGTATAATATTATTATTGCAATGGAAAAAAGACACAGCGACTCGGTCTTAAAAAAATGTCCTGAATGCAAAAACAAGATAGTTGTTTGGAATGTTCCAGACAAAATTTTCTTTTTACATGGACGAACTGAGAAAATTAACAATCAAATGAAAAAGAATGTCACCGAATTTTTTCAGAATCATTAACATACCCCTTTGTTTTGATGGCAACTCAGACTCGAGTCCCTTCGGAAGTTTCAACTGAAGCGCATGCGTCAAGGATGTTTTGCAATGCCCCTTTGGTCACCATCAGATTCCTATTGTCCTTGGATACCAGGACACTGAGACGTTTGCGGATAAAATC
>Ga0182021_10000328_pt1 | contig 48954 bp, 53 predicted proteins | sample 612E3MmetaG_FD_120493 | JGI IMG/M metagenome (GOLD analysis project Ga0182021, IMG submission 120493) | Permafrost microbial communities from Stordalen Mire, Sweden - 612E3M metaG (Illumina Assembly) | ecosystem: Environmental > Terrestrial > Soil > Wetlands > Permafrost | place: Sweden... | reverse complement strand
ATAAGCTATTCTGCCGTCAGCAAAATATTTAATGATGTTGAGACTCTGATTAAAGAGGATGGGGAAATAAAAAAAGATGTTGGAAAAACTATATCACATCTCAAGGTCTGACCCTTATGTTTTTCTTATGTTTTTCAACTAAGCCCGGAGTACCGGACAAGTTTCATTACGGCGAAGTCTCACCCCTTCGCTTCGCTTCAGGGGTAATTCGACTACCGCCTCCCGCTGCGCCCTTTGGGCTTGCGCTCAGCGAAGTCTCATTATTAAAATTTCCTGCCGATTTTCCCCAGCCGTGGTAGAATGGAGGAACCATTAAGAACGCGTAAGCGGCGGCGGATAATCCCATGGATATAAAAAAAATCCTTATTTTTAACCCTTTCGGTATCGGCGACGTATTGTTCACTACGCCCCTGGTGCGTAATTTACATAATAATTTTAAAAACGCTTCCCTATCGTATATCTCCAGCCTGAGAACCCATCCCATCATTGCCGACAATGTGTTTCTGGATAACGTCTTTATCTTTGAAAAAGACGAGTGGAGGAATGTGGCCGCGAAATCAAAACTCGGTTTCGTAAAAAAAGCCCTGTCCTTTTTCAACCTTATCAAAAAAGAAAGGTTTGACGTTGTCTTCGACTTATCGCTAAACGCGCAGTATGGATTTTTCTTAAAGTGCTGCGGCATTAAAACGCGCATCGGGTATAATTTTAAAAACCGGGGAAGATTCCTTACTCATAAAATAAATATTCCCGGCGGATTTTCCAATAAGCATATGGCGCGATATTATCTGGATTTACTTAAATTTCTGGACATCACCACCAAAGATTACAAGTTTGATTTATTCCTGCCCGAGCAAGACGCAAAAAAAGGCAAAACGATGATGGAAAGAGAGGGCCTGCAAAAAAATGATTTATTAATCGGCGTCTGCCCCGGCTCGGGAGACAGTTGGGGAAAATCGGCGCAATTTAAACACTGGCCGGCGGGTTATTTTCTGGAATTATGTGAAAGGCTGGCGAAAAATCTTAAAGCAAAAATAATTCTCCTTGGTTCAAAATCGGAAAGCGCTCTCTGCGAACACATCACCGACCGGATCAATACGGAAGTCATCAATTTGTGCGGCAAAATCAGCCTGAAAGAGTTTTGCGCCGTAACGGCAAACTTACGTTTATTAATCACCAATGACGGCGGGCCATTCCATATCGCCCAGGCATTAGGCGTCAATGGCTTAGCTTTTTTCGGGCCGGTTGACGAAAAAACTTACGGCACCTATCCCGAAAATGATAATTTCATAACCCTGGCAAAAAAATTGGATTGCCGGCCCTGTTATCGCCGATTCAAAATCAAAGACTGCGCGATTGATAAGAAATGCCTGCGCGACATCAGCGTTGACGAAGCTTTTGAGGCAGTAAAAAAATTAATATAGAAATAAATATACCTTGCGCCAACACCACAAGGTATATTTGTCGGCAGATCCACCTCCGGTGGATTTGTGAAAAACTAAAAATAACAATTAAAAAATGGGGAAGCCCCAGTACATTTTGAGTTGACATGTCACTGCGGCAATGTTAATATTATTTAGTTTTATTTTTATCCGCGAAGCGGATAATGTTTATTTTTTACGAGTAAAAAAATAAAGGAGGCAGATATGCGAAAAGCAAAGGTGATGGCTCTGTTAATTGTTATTTTATTTATTCTGGCAGCGGTAAGTATCGCCAGCGGTTATTATTTTTATGAAGACTACAAAGGAAAAATAGATTATTTAGAAAAACAAAATCAATCGGCTAAAGAAAAGTTAGAAAGTTTCGGGAAAAGTATCGACGATCTCAACGGGAACGTGGAAGGCCTGACCGGGCAATTCAAAAAATATTCCGAAGAGCTAGTCGCCATGAAAGACAAAGTCAGCCTCGGCGCGGCGGAAAAAAACGAGATGTTATCTAAAATCAGCAGTATCACCAACGACATGGAAAACTTAAAAGCATTTTCCGCTACCGTAAACGAACTCAAGGAAAAAGTCGAAACCCTGAGGAATAAACTCGAAAACGCGAAAACGGAAACGCACAAAGTAGATTTAGGCAAGATTTCCGTGGAAAAACCGGAAGGAACGCAAGCCCAGTAAAATGGAAGAAATAAAATTAGAGCGGCGTGAAATCGAAGAAGGCGCGGGAGTGGCAGCGTTATCTTATGTTTTTTTCCTCTGGATTCTGGTTTTCCGTTTCCAAAAAGAAAACCGTTTCGCGCGCAGCCACGCTAAGCAGGGAATCGTTGTTTTTATGGGCGAAATGATCTTTGCGGTTCTATCGCTCCTTCCTTATGTCGGCCGGTTATTTTATATTTCGGGACTGCTGATTTTTCTTTTTATTTCCATGCGTGGTATTTACTACGCGCTTACGGGACGCTCGCTATACATCCCCCTGGTAAGCGAAATCGCGGCTAAATTCGTGATTTAGAGGATTAGCGATTGGTTTGCCGAAAAAGCGCTTAAAAATTCGATACTTTTCCCGGATAATTTAAAGCTTTTTAAAACTGCGGAAACCTCCGAAGAAATAATTAAAATCATTACTGATTTTTATTTTTCGCGGAGCAAAAAATAAAAATATGAAAGGATTTTTAAGAGTCTGGCAGGAATTAGACATAAAAGATATCGAGCAGTACCTGATCGTGATCGGGGAACTTTCCGCCGAATGTTTTGCCTGCAAAAAAATCGGCATTGATTCAAAAAGCGTAACCTGCCCGAACTGCGGCGTCGGATTTAAATATATCGGCTTCCGGAGAAAAGTCGAACCGCACTACCTGCGCCAAGTAAAAGAACGACTGCCGTTCATAGTTTTCATTGATTTCGACGACCTCAAAAAAATCATCGGCAAAAGCGACGCGCGTAAATTGTTGGATCTGTAACTTCTTCTTTTTTTGTAACCCTTTGCCACCCCATTTCTTTAAATACATATTAATTAATTAAGGTAAGATAAAAGCATTCACCAAATTTAAGCCTTACACGCCAAACTTATACACTTTTGGAACTCTTGACGCAAGCGACTCATTTCATCCAACCAGACTGCAAAAAAACTTACCCCGGTACGAATTTTAGTCACAAGTATCTGTAAATAAAGAAGTTCCAGATGTTGCCATCGAGCTCCGTTGAACGCAAACCGGCAAATTAATTAGATAAAATAGCGCGCGCCGGCGGCGCCGGACAAAATAATTTTGCGGATAATTGGCATTTTCCCGAAAAATATGGTATATAGAAGATAACCCGAAAAACCAAATCTCTTCACTTTTGAGCAATAACCCATTAGCTTGCCTTAAAAGTAATAAAAACTAACTACGCCGAAAGAAACAAACGTTTTTTCAGGTAAAACACAAAAAATAAGAGAAAAATGAACTATCACAAAAGAATAACACAATTAGGAGTATTTTTAATCTGCCTGACTTTGGGCACTAAGGTAAGCTTTGCCCTTGACACTTTAGCGGTTAATCCGGAGACAAACGCCGGAGTCAGGCCGGAAAACAACCTGCGGCCCGGCCAGGGAAATTTTATCGATAACATTCTGGTTAAAAACTTTAATATACTTTCTATGCGTACGCGCCCGATGATCTGGCACAGCGTATACAAAACCCTCCAGGATAGATTATCCCGCGGTTCATTATCCGTATATACCTCCTGGAAAAATGGCTTTGGAAGAAAAATCGGGCAACAAAATAAATATAATAAACATATCGAAGCGGCTCTTAAAAAATGGGAAGACGCCGACCCTTTGATTTTAAAATCTCTTTTAATCCAGGAAAGCAATTTTAAATCGCGGCATGCCAATCGCCACGGCTATGCCGGCCTGGCCCAGCTTGGCCGCCGCGAAGCGAAACGCGCCGGCTTGATCGTTAAAGGTAAAATCGACGAAAGATTCATCCCGGAGCGAGCAATCGAGGGATGCGTAGAAGTAATGGCGCAGAAAACGAGGCGGCTGGAAAAAGGCGTATTTATGGAATACGGCATACCGGCCGGCGATGAATATTGGAAATTCGTGGCCGCCGCCTATAATGCCGGGGAAGGGACAATCACGAGAGCAACGCGCATCGCTTACGGCCCAAAAAAACCGGCGAGAGTGTGTTTCGCCGACCTTACCGCTTCTTCCACCGGAAATAACGAAGACTCTCCTTTATATAAGGCCATGCCGGGATATTGGCATAAACACCGCAAATTTAAAGAAATAAAAGAATTTGCCGAAAACGTCGTTAACCGCGCCCGGCAGTAAATTCGACCAGAACAGTATATTAAACATGTCCGAATTTACCTTGACTAAAATCCCCTAAAACCCTCCTTAAGAACCAGAAAAAATTTAATATCTTTATAAAAAAATTGGGCGTTGCAGCAAAATGCATTTTACCAAATGCATTTTGCTGGGTATAATGAAACCTATGAATGACAAAGCTATCGATACTTTCAACGACAAAGATTTTTCAGCGGAGTCTAAATTATTAATCAAAGAACTGGGGGAAAGCCCTTACCGTAAATTTAACACTGCCTTTACTCTTATGGCATTGTTGCCGTTTCTCGCTACTTTCTATTTATTGGTCAGTAAATTGTTTACCCTGGAAGTCTTAAGGGGCGAGGTGGGATTCATTTTATTTATCTCCCTGGCGATTTCGTTATGCGGATACTGGGTCGGCTATACCATAATCAGCGAAATATTCAACGCGCTTATCCGGATGACGGTCAAGGCCAGGCATTCCGACCATTTAAAGTCGCTCTTAGTCGCCTCGGTCTCCCATGAATTCAAGAATCCCCTTTCCTCTTTAAAATTATGCCTTTTTGATATGGCTGACGGCTTAACGCAAAATTTGAACGAAGAACAAAAAGAGATGCTTTTCTGCTGCAATGAAATAGTTGACCGGCTTAGCCGATTAGTAAACGATTTGCTGGATATTTATAAGATAGAAGCGGGCATCGTCGATATAAATCGAAAATTGTGCAATGTAGCTTATTTGGTGGAGAAACAAATCAAAGAAATGGAGGTAAATTTAAATCAGAAAAATATAAAGCTGACTAAAGAATTTAAAGGTAATAATATCGCCTGGGCCGATGAAGATAAAATATTACGGGTGATTAATAACTTATTGAGCAATGCCATAAAATATACCCCCCCGGACGGGAGTATCGTAGTCAGAATAAAAGAATCAGACGGTTTCATAAAATTGGACTTTCAGGATAACGGCGCCGGCATACCGTTGGATCAAATGGGAAAAATATTTAACAAATTCGAAAAAATGGATCTCGATAAAAAAGGAGGGACGGGCTTAGGCCTGGCTATTTCCAAGGATATCATCGAACTGCACAATGGTAAGATCATCGTGGAAAGCAAACCGGGAATAGGGAGTAAATTTACGGTTTTTTTACCCCAGGATTTGCGCCAAGCGAGCATAACAGAAAAACCCCGCTAAAGGCTGCCTCGTTTTAACCACAGATATTTGTCGGAAGGAAATATTTTTTTCGTATTTTTTTTCTTTTTTCCTTGACAAAAAAAACTTTTATAGTATCATCTTACAGTCTTGTCACCCCGCGCTATATTTATAAGTATTTAATGAGACTTCGCCGAGCGAACGCGTATGGCGCGTTCAGCGAAGCGGTAATGAAACTTGCCCGGTACCCCGGGCTTAGTTGAATTATCCCCGTAAGGGGGTAGTCGAATTACCCCTGAAGCGATAGCGAAGGGGGTGAGAGGTATATTTTATATAGCGCCGGGTGCCCACGTGGCTCAGTTGGTAGAGCACTTCCTTGGTAAGGAAGAGGTCACCGGTTCAATTCCGGTCGTGGGCTGTTAGTTATAAGTAAAATTCGGCAGTAACCGATTAAAAATACTTGGAAATAATTCGACACGATTTTCCAACTCACAAAAGTGGGGCGGGGATGGTGTTATCTTTTTTATTTATTTAATGAGACTTCGCCAAGTCCAGGTGCAAAGCGCTCGCCTCGCTTCGCGAGTCGAAGCGGGCGCCGGACGAGGCGGTAGTCGAATTACCCCAGAAGCAAAACGAAGGGGTTTAAAGCGTTGCTTCGCAAAAAATAAAATCTGTTCGCAAGGAATTTTTTTATGAGAGAATTAATTTCGTTAGAATGCACGGCCTGTAAGAGAAAAAATTATTACCTCACTAAGAATAAAAGGAAACATCCCGAAAAAATTCTCAGCAATAAATTTTGCCGGTTTTGCCGTAAACATACTGAACATAAGGAATCTAAAGTTTAATGAGACTTTGCCGTAATCCCCGATGCACCTGAATATTGAGAAAATCTCCTTCGGATATTTTCTCAAGGCTTTCGGGGCTTCGCTTACGCTTTGGAAACTTGCCCGGTATTCCGGGCTTAGTTGAATTATCCCCGCAAGGGGATAGTCGAATTATCCCCTTATTGTTTTTAGAAAAAACGGGAATTAAAAAATTTTGCGAAGCAAAATTTTTTAGGCGAGTGGCTCAATTGGCTAGAGCGCCGGTCTCCAAAACCGGATATTGCAGGTTCAAGTCCTGTCTCGCCTGCGTAAAATGATGATTGTTACAGACAAAGATACGTCAACCGGTTGCGTAGTTGGAATCGTCGATTGTCTTACGGTTGTCGTCAAAAACCGATAACCGATAGGCGATAACCGTAACGAGTTACGCGACCGAATAACGAAATAGGTTTTAATTAAATATCTATGCTAAAAATAATCGCCTGGTTCAAACGGATACCGGTATTTTTAAGAGAAGTAAAAGATGAGCTCAAAAAAGTCAATTGGTCCAGCCGAAAAGAATTAACCGGAGCGGCAATAATCGTAGTTGTGGTTTCGGCAGTTTTAACGGTTTACATCGCTATTATCGATATGGGCTTGTCTAAAGGACTCCAAACTTTTATAAAATGAAATACTGGTATATTTTACACACTCTAAGCGGCGCGGAAGAAAAAGCTAAGGCTAACCTGGAAGCGCGCGTCGAAGCTTATAATTACAAGGAGATCATCGGCGAGGTAGTCATCCCCAAGGAACAGATTACCGAAGTAAAACTGGGCAAAAAAAGAGTTTTAGAAAGAAAATTTTTCCCGGGGTATATTCTGGTCCATATGGAGATGAACGATGATTCCTGGCTTTTCGTAAAAAAGACCCCGGGTATCACTACTTTTATCGGCCCTAAAAGAAAACCTTCGCCCATCCCCCAGGATGATGTGGATAAAATTCTGCGCCGCGCCGAAGAAAGTAAGTCTAAGCCCGCGCCAAAGGTTTCTTTCGAAAAAAATGAAAGCGTCAGGGTCATCGAGGGGCCGTTTATCAATTTTAACGGCTTGGTCGAAGAGATTTATCCCGATAAAGGTAAACTTAAAGTTTCTGTTTCTATTTTCGGCAGGACTACACCCGTAGAGCTGGAGTTTTGGCAGGTAGAAAAAATTTAATAACGCATCTGTGATCATCGGCATTTTCTAATCTGCGATCATCTGCGTTAACAAAGGAATAAAAATGGCTAAGAAAAAAAAGAAACCGGTATCGCTGATTAAATTACAAATTTCCGCGGGCAGCGCCAATCCCGCGCCGCCGGTCGGCCCGGCTCTGGGCCAGCACGGCGTTAACATTATGCAATTCTGTAAGGCTTTTAATGAAGCGACAAAAAATCGCGAAGGGATTATCGTACCGGTAATTATTAATGTTTATGAGGATAAAACCTTCGATTTTATCGTTAAGAATCCACCGGTTTCAATACTTTTAAAACGAGCGGCTAATTTGGCTAAAGCCAGCGGCCAGGCCGGCAAAGAAGTTATCGCCGAAATAACCAAAGAACAAGTTTTGGCGATCGCTAAAGAAAAATTGAGCGAGCTTAATACCATTAACCTGGAAAACGCCGCCAAAATTGTCGCGGGCACGGCGCGCAGCTGCGGGATAAAAGTTAAGGATTAGAACAAACCTGAATAAAAACTATGAGATACAGTAAACGATATCGCGAAGCATTAAAATTGGTAGAAAAGAATAAAGCCTATTCGATTGAGGAAGCGGTGGAAATCCTAAAAAAAATGCCGCATGCTAAATACGATGAAACCCTTGAGGTCAGCGGAAAACTGGGAGTCGACCCCAAGCAGACCGACCAGGCAGTCAGAGGGTCTTTAGTGCTCCCCAGCGGTACGGGAAAAAATGTAAAAGTCCTGGTTTTTTGCGAACCGGAAAAAGAAAACGAAGCGAAGGAAGCCGGCGCCGATTACCTCGGCTCGCAGGAAACCATCGATAAGATAAATGCCGGTTGGTTTGATTTTGATTGTTGTATCGCCACCGCCGGCATGATGAAATTAGTCAGCAAATTAGGTAAGGTTTTAGGCCCGCGCGGCCTGATGCCTTCTCCTAAAACCGGGACCGTCACGGAAAATGTTTCCCATGCCGTTAAAGAAGCTAAACGCGGTAAGGTTGATTTTCGCATGGATAAATTCGGATGCCTCCAGATGGGATTAGGCAAGATTTCTTTTTCCAAGGAAGCGCTGGTGGAAAACGTCAAGGCTTTCACGGAAACCCTCCTCGCGGCAAAACCGGCAGCGGTTAAAGGAGAATTTATCCGCTCTCTTTATTTATCAACCACTGTCAGCCCTTCAGTAAGGATATCGCTATGAAAAAAATAGGTACACTGATCAGAGAAACGATATCGGATGATTTAAAACAACAGCTTACCGCGAGCCAGGGTTGTCTTTTTATCGGCTTCAATAAAATGAACGCCTTTTCTTTAAACACGATACGGAATAATTTAAAAAATGTCGGAGCCAATGTCTTTGTCGCCAAAAATACTCTGGTCGCCAAAGTTTTTACCGATTTGGGACGAAACGAGTTGAACGGTTTTTTAAGCCAGGAAACTGCCATCGTAATCATTAACGATAAAGATATTGTCCGAACGTGCAAAACGATTGTTGATTTTTCCAAAGAGAACGAAGCTCTTGCCATCCGCGGCGGTTTCCTCAAAGATAAAAAAATAAACGCGCAAATGATAACCGATCTGGCAAAACTTCCCCCCAAAGAAGTGCTTTTGGGTATGGCCGTAAGCGGCATTGCTTCGCCTTTAACCGGATTCATTTCCACCATGAATCAGATGATGCTGAATTTCTTGTGGACGGTAGAGGAGATTAGGAAAGTAAAAGACAAACAGGGTAAAGGCTAGGGTTACGATCCCGGTAATAATAATAGGTTAAGGCTAGGGCTAGGAAGCCGGTTTGGGTAAAGGTAAGGGTTAGGGCTTAAAACAATTTCTTAAGCCTTTACCTTAGCCCTAACCCATACGGGCTTCTTTACCATTACCCTAGCCAAGTTTTTTAAGGAGGACGATATGTCTAAAGTAGAAGAAGTTCTAACGGTAATCGAAGGGTTGACGGTATTGGAATTGTCGGAACTGGTAAAAGCCTGCGAAGAAAAATTCGGCGTAAAGGCCAGCGCTCCCATGATGGGAGTAGCTATGCCGGGCGCCGCCGGCGCTGCCGCGGAAGAGAAAGAAGAAAAAACTGCGTTTACGGTAGTCTTAACTGCTGCCGGCGCGAATAAAATCGCGGTGATCAAAGAGCTCCGGACAATTACCGAACTGGGTTTAAAAGAAGCGAAAGAATTGGCCGAATCCGCTCCCAAACCCGTTAAGGAAAACGTAACAAAACAAGAAGCCGAGGAAATAAAAAAGAAATTAGAAGCGGCCGGCGCGACTGTCGAGTTGAAATAAACGCAGATGACCGCAAATTAGAAGATGCGGATGACCGCGGATAAAACAATTCCCATCTGCGTTTTTCCCATCAGTGATCATCTGTTGATTTTAAATCAGCGATTATCTCTGTCAATTAAGGAGGCTCTCTTGAAAGGAATAAAAAAGCTGTCCTTTTCCAAAGTCAAAAAAAGTTATCCTATTCCTCATCTTCTTGATCATCAGCTTAATTCTTTTAGAGAATTTCTTCAAGCCAATGTCTTACCGGAAAAGAGAAAACGGGTGGGTTTGCAGGAAATTTTAGAAGAAGTTTTTCCTATCGAAAGCCCCGACCAGCAGTTTCGCCTCGAGTATGTTTCGTATGCTTTGAACCGGCCGCGTTACAGTGTCGATGAATGCAAACGCCGATCCCAGACGTACGCCTCTTCGCTAAGAGTAGGGGTAAGGTTAGTCGGCCCGCAAAAAGAAGTCCGGGAACAGGAAATATACCTGGGCGACATTCCTTTGATGACCGATACCGCTTCCTTTATTATTAACGGCGATGAAAGAGCGGTAGTGAGCCAGTTGCAGCGTTCGCCCGGGGTATTTTTCGAAGAAGAACTGCATCTTATCGGCAAACGCATGTATTTTGCCCGTATTATCCCTTATCGCGGGTATTGGCTTGAGTTCAGGACCGATATAAACGATACGATCACCGCCATCGTCGACCGCCGTAAAACTTTTCCCGCCACCCAGATCTTGCGAATAATGGGCTTGCCCACCAATGATGATATTTACAAAAATTTTTCCGATAAACCTTATCCGGAATTAGTCAATACCATCAAAAAAGATTATACTACCAATACCGACGAAGCGTATTTGGATTTTTACAAAAAAATGCGGCCCACCGAGCCGATTACCTTAGAGGCGGCCAAAGATGTTTTTACCCGAATGTTCCTCGACCACAAAAAATATGACCTAGGTAAAGTCGGACGATACCTGCTTAATAAAAAATTGGGCATGGACCTATCGCTCAATAAAAGAGTTGTCGACCTGGAAACCATTATTGCAGTTCTCAAAACTCTTCTCAAGGTAAAAGCGGGACAGCGCGAAGTTGACGATATCGACCACCTTTCCAACCGCCGGGTAAAACTGATCGGCGAACTCCTGCAGCATCAGGTAAGAATAGGTATGCTTCGCGTAGAAAGAACATTCTTAGAAAGGTATTCGCTTATTTCTTCAGGCGATTTTTCCATCCAGCATCTCATCAATTCGCGCGCTTTTTCCACGCAAATCCAAGATTTTTTTGCCCGTTCTCCGCTTTCGCAATTTATGGACCAGACCAACCCGGTCGCAGAAATAACCCATAAACGAAGGATGTCGGCAATGGGCCCCGGAGGTTTATCCCGGGAACGAGCCGGCTTTGAAGTCAGAGATGTTCACCCTACTCACTATGGAAGGATCTGTCCTGTAGAAACGCCGGAAGGCGCGAATATCGGCCTGCTTAGTTCGCTTACTACCTATGTCCGGGTCAACCCTTTAGGTTTTCTTACTACTCCTTATCGCAAACTGGAAAAAGGAATTATTCTGGACAGAGTCGAACATTTGACCAGCGACGAAGAAGAAGGAAAATCAATCGCCCAGGTAAGTTTCGACGTGGAAGAAGACGGGATAATAAAAGAGAAAGAGATTTATTGCCGTTACAAAGGAAAATTTCCCAAATTAAAAACCGGCACGGTTGATTACATGGATGTTTCCCCGCAACAAATAGTTTCCATTTCGGCAGCGTTAATACCTTTCCTGGAGCACGATGACGCCAACCGCGCCCTCATGGGTTCCAACATGCAGCGCCAGGGAGTGCCGATTTTATTTCCCGAGGAGCCTCTGGTTGCTACGGGTATGGAAGAAAAATTGGTAAAAGACAGCGGCGCGGTAGTAGTCAATAAAGAAATGGGAAAAGTAGCCGAAGTTGACGCCGCGCATGTAAAAATCGGCAGCTTTGTCTATAAAATGAGGAAATTTGAACGTTCCAACGCCGACACCTGTGTTAACCAAAGGCCGCTGGTAGAGTTGGGAGAAGAAATTAAAAAAGGCGACACCATCGCCGATGGTATGGCTACGCATAACGGAGAATTGGCGCTGGGCAGAAATCTTCTGGTTGCGTTTATGCCCTGGCGCGGTTATAACTTTGAGGATGCCATCGTCCTGAACGAAAGGCTGGTTAAAGACGATTGCCTGACTTCCGTTCATGTGGAAAAATTCGAGATCGAAGCGCGGGAAACCAGGCTGGGCAACGAAGAAGTTACCCGGGATATCCCTAACGTAGCCGAAGAAGCGTTAAGAAATCTCGACGAGAACGGTATCGTACGCATCGGCGCGGAAGTGATTCCCGATGATATTTTAGTAGGAAGAGTTACACCTAAAACCGAGAAAGAACTTTCTCCGGAAGAACGGCTGTTGCGGGCGATTTTCGGCGAGAAGGCTTCCGATGTAAAAGATACCTCCCTGCGCGTGCCGCCGGGCGTTTACGGCGTGGTTCTAAATGTGGAAGTATTCCAACGTAAAGACCGGGGCCGGCGTTCCAAAAAAGAAAAAACTGAGGAATTACGGCGATTGCGGGAAATTGAAAAATATTACGAGGAAGAAAAAGGCCTCCTGGAAAGAGAAAGAATCAGGAGGCTTGCCACCGCCTTAGGAAAAAGCGAAGATAAGATCAAACTTGCCGATTATGAAGACCACGATGAAGGCAGGGCGATCGTAAATATATATGATGAACGCCTTCAGGAATTGGCGATGGAAAAGGAACTGGAAATCGCCAAAATCCGTAAAGGCGACGAACTGCCGGCGGGAGTTTTAAAAAGAGTCGTGGTGTTTGTGGCCATGAAAAGAAAAATTTCCGTAGGCGACAAATTATCCGGCCGCCACGGAAACAAAGGCGTTATCGCCAAAATTTTGCCGGAAGAAGATATGCCTTTCCTGGAAGATGGAACGCCGGTAGACGTAATCTTAAATCCCCTGGGCGTGCCTTCCCGGATGAATGTAGGCCAGTTACTGGAGATGCATCTGGGTTGGGCGGCTAAAAAGCTGGGGATAAGAGTTATTACCCCCGTCTTTGACGGAGCTAAAGAAGAAGATATAAGAAATTTGCTTAAAAAAGCGGGTTTGCCGGAAGAAGGCAAGGTAACCCTTTATGACGGTTGGAACGGCAAGGCTTTTGATCAAAAGGTCGGAGTGGGATATATGTATGTAATGAAACTAATCCACATGGTGGACGATAAAATCCACGCCCGTGCCATCGGGCCTTACTCGCTGATCACCCAGCAACCCCTGGGCGGAAAAGCCCAGTTCGGCGGCCAGCGTTTCGGCGAAATGGAAGTCTGGGCCCTGGAAGCCTACGGCGCAGCGTTTACCCTTCAAGAGATACTTACCGTCAAGAGCGATGACGTGGAAGGAAGAACCCGCATTTACGAAGCGATTGTAAGAGGCGAGCATAGGTTTCATCCTTCCGTTCCCGAATCATTTAATGTTTTAATTAAAGAATTACAGGGGCTTTGTCTGGATATCAGGCCGGAGAAAAACAGTAAATAATACGATGATCACAGATGAGAAAATGCAGATGATCACCGATAAATTACAAATGACGAATTTAAAAATAATGGCTGATTCATCATTTCATTATCTGCGATCATCTGTATCTTTTAATCAGCGATCATCTGTGATAATAAGGAGAATAAAATGATCGAAGAAGTAAGTTTTTTTGACCACATCAGCATTAAACTTGCTTCACCGCAGGTTATCCGCGGCTGGTCATCGGGAGAAGTTAAAAAAGCCGAAACTTTGAATTACCGTACTTTAAAACCGGAAAAAGACGGCCTTTTTTGCGAGAAGATCTTCGGCCCGGCCAAAGATTGGGAATGTCACTGCGGTAAATTAAAAGGCCAGAAGTTTAAAGGAACAAGATGCGACCGTTGCGGCGTTGAGGTTTTACGTTCCAGCGTACGCCGGCAACGCATGGGGCATATTGATTTAGCCGCTCCCGTAACTCATATATGGTTTTTTAAAGTCTTACCGTCGCGCCTGGGCGCCGTTTTAGACTTAACAATCAAAGAATTAGAGAAAGTTATTTATTACGAAGAATACATCGTAATCGACCCCGCCAACACTGCCCTTAAGAAAATGCAGCTTTTAAACGAAGAAGAATTACATAACGCTACCAAAGAATACTCGGGCGATTTCAAAGTTAAAACCGGCGGCGAGGCGATCAGGGACCTTTTGCGGGAACTCGACCTGGATAAAATGAGCAAGACGGTCCGAAAAGAATTAGCCACCAGCAAAGCCGTAGCCAACAAGCGCCTCCTGAAGCGGATTGAGATCATCGAAGATTTCCGGCGTTCCGGCAACAAACCCGAATGGATGATCCTGGACGCGCTGCCGGTGATACCGCCGGATTTAAGGCCTCTGGTGCCCCTGGAAGGCGGACGATTTGCCTCCAGCGACCTCAATGATCTCTACCGAAGGGTTATCAATAGAAACAACCGTTTAAAGAAATTGATTTCGCTGGGCGCTCCCGACATAATCATCCGCAATGAAAAAAGGATGCTCCAGGAAGCGGTAGACGCGATCCTGGAAAACGGGCGGCATGGCCGGCCGGTGATGGGGCCGCAAAACCGTCCCTTGAAAAGCCTCTCCGATATGCTTAAGGGCAAGCAAGGCCGTTTCCGCCAGAATCTTCTGGGAAAACGCGTCGACTATTCCGGCCGCAGCGTAATCGTGGTAGGGCCGGAGCTCAAATTACACCAGTGCGGGCTCCCTCAACAAATGGCCCTGGAGCTCTTCGAACCGTTTATTATAAAAAAATTAAGAGAGAAAGGCTTCGTGCATACGATAAAAGGCGCCAAGCGCATGGTCGAACGCGCCCGGGTGGAAGTATGGGATATCCTGGAAGGAGTCATCAGCGGACACCCCGTACTTTTAAACCGAGCGCCGACTTTACATCGTTTGAGCATCCAGGCGTTTTACCCCTTGCTGATCGACGGCAAAGCGATCAGGCTGCACCCCTTAGTCTGCGCGCCGTTTAACGCCGACTTCGACGGCGACCAGATGGCGGTGCACGTGCCGCTGTCCCTGGAAGCGCAAGCTGAATGCCGGCTGATGATGTTGTCCATAAATAATATTTTTTCTCCCGCCGACGGGAGGCCGATTATTACGCCCAGCCAGGATATGATCATCGGCTGCCGCTATCTCTCCGTGGAGAAAAAAGGAGCTCATGGCGAAGGCATTATTTTTTCTTCGTTTGACGAAGTCACTACCGCCTCCCAGGATGAAGAAGTCGAACTTCACGCTAAGATTAAAGTAAGGTTTACCGACAACGACGGGCTGGCCAAGATCATCGAAACCACGCCGGGACGGATATTCTTCAACGAGATCCTGCCCAAAGGTTTTCGATACGTCAATGAAGTCCTCAGCAAAAAAAATGTTTCGGATATCGTCAGCGAATGTTATAAAAAATTCGGCCACGCCGCGACCATCGATCTTCTGGATAAAATAAAAGACCTGGGTTTTGAATATGCCACCGCGGGAGGCATCAGTATTTCCGTCGACGATTTAAAAATACCTCCTCAGAAAAAAGAAATTCTTGAGGAAGCGCACGAAGAGCTGGCGAAAGTAGAAGACCAGTACCGCAAAGGTATCATCACCGAACGCGAACGGCACAATAAAATCATCGATATCTGGACAAGGACCACCGACCGGGTTTCCGAGTTTGTTTTCAAAAACCTCGACCGGTTTAACCCCATCTTCATGATGGCGGATTCCGGCGCGCGCGGTTCTAAGCTGCAGGTCAGGCAGCTTGCCGGTATGCGCGGCCTGATGGCCAAGCCTTCCGGAGAAATAATCGAAACTCCCATTACTTCCAACTTCCGGGAAGGATTAACTGTTTTAGAATATTTTATTTCTACTCACGGCGCGCGAAAAGGACTTGCCGATACCGCGCTTAAAACCGCCGACGCCGGGTATTTAACCCGGCGGCTTGTGGATGTGGCGCAGGAAGTTATTATATTAGAAGAAGACTGTGAAACGGTAAACGGTATCACCGTTGCTGAGATCATCGAAGGCGACGAAGTCGTCGTTTCGCTTAAAGAGAGAATCATCGGCAGGGTCGCCTTAGATAATATCGTCGACGTTATCAGCGACGAGGTGATCGCTAAGTCCGGCGAGGAGATCACCGAAGAGAAGGCCGATATGATCGAACGCCTGGGCCTGGAAAAAATAAGGATCCGCAGCGTTTTAACCTGCGAATCGGAACGAGGCGTGTGCGTTAAGTGTTACGGGAGAAATCTGGCGACGAGGAAACTGGTAGAGATCGGCGAAGCGGTCGGCGTCATCGCGGCACAGTCGATCGGCGAACCGGGAACACAGCTTACCATGAGGACATTCCATATCGGCGGAACGGCCTCGCGGGTCGCGGAACGGGCGTTTATCAAAGCCCGGGATAAAGGTACGATCAAATATCACAACCTTAAGCTTGTCCCTAAAGGACAGCATTTTGTTGTTTTAAATCGTAACGGCATGGTCAGCGTAAGCGAAGAAACAGGAATGGAGGTGCAGAGAAATCCCGTACCGCAAGGTTCCATAATCTTGATTAAAGAAGGCGAAACGGTGGAGAAAGATAAGATAATCGTCCGCTGGGATCCATATTCTTCGCCGATTTTAACGGAAGTTACCGGAAAGGTAAAATATGAAGATATCATGGACAAAATAACCATCCAGGAGGAAATAAACGCGACTACCGGAAGAAAAGAAAGGGTAGTCGTAGAGTTTAAAGGCGAATACCACCCGCAGCTTTTAATCCTTTCCGACGAAGAGGAAGTTCTGGGGATTTACCCTCTGCCCACCGGCGCGCATATTATGTTGGAGGAAAAAACAAAAGTGGAAGCGGGAGATGTTATCGCCAAAACCCCCCGCTTAGTCGCCAAAACCAGGGATATCACCGGAGGCCTTCCCCGCGTAGCCGAGTTGTTCGAAGCGAGGCGGCCGAAAAACCCGGCGATTATCAGCGAACTCGAAGGGTTTGCCGAATTTAAAGAAGAGAAGGGCGAGAGAAAAGTCATTATTTGCAGCTCTACCGGAATGAAGTGTGAATATGATATCCCCAGCGGCAGCCACCCGGTAGTCTACCGGGGCGATCATGTCGTGGCGGGGCAGCAGCTTACTGAAGGCCCAACGGTCTTACAGGATATTTTACGCGTTTGCGGCGATAAGGTTTTACAGGAATATTTAGTGAATGAGGTCCAGGAAGTTTACCGTCTGCAGGGCGTAAAAATCAACGACAAACATATCGAGATCATCATCAGGGAAATGCTTAAGAAGGTAAAAATAGTCGAAGCGGGCGATACGGACTTGTTGCCCGGCGAAGCAGTGGATAAATGGGATTTCTACCGGGAAAACGAGAAGATTGCCAAAAAAGACGGAAAACCGGCGACGGCGTCCCCGCTGCTTCTGGGCATAACCAAAGCTTCCTTGAGCACTAAAAGCTTTATTTCCGCGGCCAGCTTCCAGGAAACGACAAGAATATTAGCCGACGCCGCCATCGAAGGAAAAATCGACACCCTGCGAGGTTTGAAGGAAAACGTTATCGTAGGCCATCTCGTTCCGGCGGGAACCGGGTTAATGCGGTACCGGAATGTAGAGGTAGAGAAAACCCCTCAGACCGGAGATAAAGAGTAGCCAGATAATAAAATGAGAAAACGGTTAGGGTAAGGGTGACGATGCCCGTATGGGCCAGGGTTAGGGTTAAGGCTGTAAAATTCTCAGCCCTAACCGTTACCATAGCCCAAACCGGCTTCCTGGCCTTAGCCATAGCCGATTATTGGCAGCTTCTAATGATATTTATAAAGAGGAGTTAAAACAAATATGCCGACCATCGCGCAGCTGATCAGAAAAGAAAGGATTTCCAAGAGGAAAAGAAGTAAATCGCCGGCCTTAAAAGGGTGCGGCCAGAGAAGAGGCGTCTGCCTACAGGTAAGGACAATGACGCCTAAAAAACCTAACTCCGCTCTACGTAAAATCGCCCGGGTACGGCTTACCAACGGCCAGGAAGTCACCGCCTACATACCCGGGGAAGGGCATAATTTACAGGAGCACTCGATTGTTTTAGTACGCGGGGGAAGAGTCAAGGATCTTCCCGGCGTTCGATACCATATTATCCGCGGTACCCTTGATTGTCAGGGCGTGCAGAACAGGAAAAGGTCAAGATCGAAATACGGAGCTAAGCGGCCTAAGAAAGCATAGCCGGAAGCAGCAAGCAGAAAGGAGCTGTTAACATGAGAAGAAGACAGGCGACAAAACGCGAACCAAAAGGCGACCCGAAATTTAATTCCCCGGTCATCGGGCATTTCATCAATATTGTCATGGTCAAAGGCAAAAAAAGCATAGCGCAGGGAATAGTCTACGACTCGTTTGATGTGATTAAGGAAAAACTGAAAGACGACCCCGCTAAAATATTTTTTGCCGCTCTCGATAACGCTCGGCCGCGATTAGAGGTCAGGCCGCGAAGAATCGGCGGCGCTACCTATCAGGTACCGCAGGAAGTCACCAAGGATCGGGGTATTTCTATAGCATTGCGCTGGATAAGAGACTTTGCCCGGGCTAAAAAAGGCAAAGCGATGAAGATAAAACTGGCCGACGAAATAGTCTCCGCTTTTAAAAACGAAGGGTCGGCGGTCAAGAAAAAAGAAGATACGCATAAGATGGCCGAAGCGAATAGGGCGTTCGCGCATTTCAAGTGGTAGGACAATGATAGCAACCATGTCGAAAACAAAAGACAGCTTAGAACTGATTCGCAACATCGGGATTGTCGCCCATATCGATGCCGGGAAAACTACGACTACCGAGAGGATGTTATATTTTGCGGGCAAGATCTACCGGATCGGCGAGGTTGACGACGGGACGACTACTACCGATTGGATGGCGCAGGAAAGGGAACGAGGTATCACCATCACCAGCGCGGCGATCAGTCTTCGATGGCGCGATTACGATATAAACGTCATCGACACTCCCGGCCATATCGATTTTACCGTAGAAGTCGAGCGTTCCCTGAAAGTTTTAGACGGCGCGGTAGTTATCTTTTGCGGCGTCGGCGGAGTAGAGCCGCAAAGCGAGACAGTATGGCATCAAGCCGACCGTTATCATATACCGCGTATTGCCTTTGTGAATAAACTCGACCGGCAAGGCGCCGACTTTTATGCCGTCCTCGAAGAGATGAAGGAAAAACTCCAAAGCCCCATCGCGGCCGTGCAGATTCCCATCTATGAAAACGATGAGTTTACCGGCCTGGTCGATCTTATCAAAAACAAAGCCGTTTATTATGACGATGAATCAAAGAATATCGTCTATAAAGATATCCCCCGGGAGTATAAAGAAAAAGCGTCGAAGTTCAGGGATAATTTAATCGAAAAGCTGGCGGAGATCGACGACGGTTTTATGAATAACGTTATTAACGGGATACCGATCACAGAAAGCGATATCATCGCGGCCATACGCAAACACGTCATCGCCGATAGATTTGTCCCCGTGCTATGCGGGTCTTCCTTAAAAAATCAAGGGACGCATTCGCTTATGGATGCCGCCTGCGACTATCTCCCTTCGCCGGTTGACGTAGGCGAGATCAACGGATTAAAGACCGACGGCCAGACCCCTCAAATTCGCGAGATGAAGACATCCAGCCCGTTTTGCGCGCTATGTTTTAAGGTATTTACCGATTCGTTCGTGGGCAAACTTTATTACATGCGTATTTATTCCGGGACGATCAACGCTTCCTCGGCCGTCCTTAATGCCACGAAGAAAGAAAAAGAAAAGATCACGAAAATTTTAAAGATGCACGCGAATAAACAAGAAATCGTCAATGAAGCCAAAGCGGGGGATATCGTTTGTTTTGTCGGGTTAAAAAACACAACCACCGGCGATACCCTTTGCGATGAAAAAAATCCGATAATCCTGGAAACGATAAAATTTCCCGAACCGGTAGTTTCGCTGGCGATCGAGCCGAGGACAACGTCGGATCAGGAAAAACTATTTATCGCATTAAAAAAATTATCGGAAGAAGACCCATCGTTTAAGATTGTTTATAATAAAGAGACCGGACAGAATATTATTTCCGGGATGGGCCAACTGCACTTGGAGATCATGGTCGACCGGCTCCTTCGTGAATTCAATGTCGAAGCACAAATCGGTAAACCGCAGGTGACCTATAAGGAAACAATCACGAAAAAAATCGAGGTAGTCGGGAAATATGTCCAGCAAACCGGCGGCCATGGCCAGTATGGCCATGTTATTTTTTTAATGACGCCCCTGGAAAAGGGCGAGGGAATAATATTCGAAAATAAAATCAAAAGCGGCGCGATACCCAAAGAATTCATCCCGGCGGTGAAAGAAGGCGTGGAGGAAGCGGCTCAAAGCGGAAGCCTGGGCGGTTTTCCCGTGGTCGACATAAAAGTTACCCTGCTTGACGGTTCGTTTCATGAAGTCGATTCATCGGATATCTCCTTTAAGATTGCCAGCGAACGGGCGTTTAAAGACGGCCTGCGTAAGGCCGGCCCGGTCATCTTAGAACCGATTATGAACCTGGAAGTTATTGTTCCCAACGATTATTTAAGCCAGGTTATCGGCGATTTGAATTCCCGCCGGGCCAAAATCGGCGGAGTCACCGATAAAAAGAACCTGCGTATAGTAAAAGCCGAGGTCCCCTTATCGGAAGTTTTTAACTACGCCGACATATTAAGAAACTTGACACAGGGGAGAGCTTCGTATACAATAGAACCTTCTTATTACGATAAGATTCCGGTTGAGTTGATGACCAAGATATTAGGAATATAAGTTTTATTTTTTTTGTGCAGCAAAAAGATAAAACCTGTCCGCTTACGCGGAAGAAAAAACAATAGAACGCGCAATCAGGGTAAAATAAAAACTATTGATTTTCAGTAGTATTAATTTTTAAACGCCTAGTCTTTTAAGCGAAAAAAGGAGGTATGAAATGGCTAAAGAAAAATTTGTCAGGAATAAAACCCATGTTAATGTCGGAACGATCGGCCACGTTGACCATGGAAAGACTACGTTGACTGCCGCAATCACAAAAGTATTAGCCAGCAGGGGATTGTCTACCTATATTCCCTATGATGAAGTAGCTAAGGCCAGCGAATCTCAGGGCCGCCGCGACGAAACGAAGATTTTGACAATCGCCATTTCACACGTCGAATACGAAAGTGAAAAACGCCATTACGCTCACGTGGATTGTCCTGGCCACGCCGATTATATCAAGAACATGATCACCGGCGCAGCGCAGATGGACGGCGCGATACTGGTAGTATCGGCGGTCGACGGACCGATGCCCCAGACCAAAGAGCATATCCTTTTAGCCCGCCAGGTCAACGTTCCGGCGGTCGTAGTGTTTATCAATAAAATCGACCTGATGGACGACGCCGAGCTAGTCGACCTGGTCGAGATCGAAGTCCGTGACCTTTTAATAAAGTACGAATTCCCCGGCAAAACCACCCCCATCATCAGGGGCGCTGCCTTTAAAGCACTGACCTGCGGCTGCGGTAAAGATGAATGCCCTAATTGTAAACCCATACTCGATTTGATAAAAGCGGTCGATGATTTTATTCCTACGCCCAAAAGAGAGATCGATAAGCCTTTCCTTATGGCAGTGGAAGATGTTTTCTCGATTTCCGGACGCGGAACGGTAGCGACGGGAAGAATCGAGCGGGGAAAGATAAAAATGGGCGAAGAAATAGAATTGATCGGTTTAAGGCCGGAAATAAAAAAGACGATCGTCACCGGCGTGGAAATGTTCAGGAAAACTATGGAAGACGCGGAAGCCGGCGACAATATCGGCCTGCTGTTAAGGGGTATGGAAAAGAATGATATCGAAAGAGGCATGGTCGCGGCTAAGCCCGGTTCGATCACCCCGCATACAAAATTTAAAGCGCAGATTTACGCGTTAAAGAAAGAGGAAGGCGGCCGGCATACTCCCTTTTTCACCGGGTACCGCCCCCAGTTTTATTTCCGGACCACCGACGTCACCGGTAATGTTAAATTACCCCAGGGCGTAGAAATGGTGATGCCGGGAGATAATGTCGAAGGGGAAGTAGAGCTTATTCAACCGGTAGCTATTGAAAAAGAATCGAGATTTGCCATCCGTGAAGGCGGCAGGACTGTCGGCGCGGGAGTGGTCGTCCAGATCATCGCGTAATAATCCCATACCGCGGTATGGGATTATCGGCAAATCCGCCTACGGCGGATTTGGAAGAAAAAACCGGATTGCGCGTGGGTACGCAGTTCAAGGTAACAGGTGCTGTGTAAAAAAATTACTGTTGGGTAATTTTTATTTTTTACGCAGTAAAAAATAAAAATAAATATGTTGAAACTGAGAATTAAGCTTAAAGCGTTTGACCACAGGGTGCTGGATCAATCGATGCGGGAAATCGTCGATGTGGCGTTGCGCACGGGAGCGAAGATCGTCGGTCCAATACCGCTCCCCACCAGTAAGAGAATATATACGGTAAACCGTTCGACCAATATCGACAAAAAATCTCGCGAGCAGTTTATGCGTGCCGTTCATAAAAGAATCTTGGACTTAGATAATCCTACGGTAAAGACAATTGACGCCTTACGGAAGTTGAATTTACCTGCCGGAGTAAACGTCGAAATCAAACAAGAAGTTTGAGAAAAACGCAGATGATCGCCGATAAGACTATGCGGATGATCGCAGATGTTTTATTGACGCAAGTCTGTATTTTTTAATCTAAAAAAGGCCTAGAAATGATTAGAGAAATTTTTGGTAAAAAAATTGGGATGACTCAGGTTTTTGACGGCGAAGGAAATCTTATCGGCGTTTCCCTGGTGGAAGTGGAGCCGGCGTGTATTTTAGAAAAAAAAGAATACCCGAATAAAATCAGCGCCAAAATCGGATGTTTCAAGGTCGATGAAAAAAAATTAAATAAGATCAAAAAACCGGTTTTGGGGTATTTTAAAAAATTACAGGTAAGCGCCTACAAGCTGATAAAAGAAGTAGAATCGGTTAAAGAAGCGGAGGCGAAAAAAGAAGTCGGTTTAGAAATTTTTAACGACGGCGATATCGTCCACGTCCGCGGAAAAATAAAAGGCAGGGGTTTTCAGGGCGGAGTAAAACGCCATGGTTGGCACGGCGGCCCCGGAGGCCACGGTTCGATGTTCCACCGCCGTATCGGCTCCAATGGCGCTAATACCGATCCGGGCAGAGTTGTCCGCGGGCATCGCATGCCTGGGCATATGGGCGACTGCTTCCGCACGACCCGCAATGTTCGCATTATAAAAGTTGACCGGGAAAAAAATCTTCTTTTTATCGAAGGCTCAGTTCCCGGCGCGCGCGGCGCGATCATCAATATAAAAAAAGTAAAGTGGCCTGAGACTAAGAAAGTAGAAGGCGCTAAGTAAGAAGTAGGGAGTAAGGAGAAAAAGGCAGGATTTAATGAAGTTAAATGTTGTTGATACTACGGGAAAAGAAACCGGAGAAATAGAGCTCGATGAAACCGTGTTTGACGGCAAAATCAGCCACAGCCTCATGCACCAGGCGGTAGTAGCCTATCTGGCTAATCAGAGAAAAGGCCTGGCCTGCACAAAAACAAGGGGTGAAGTTTCCGGGGGCGGTAAAAAACCATGGCGGCAAAAAGGCACGGGCCGCGCGAGAGCAGGAAGCATTCGTTCTCCTCTATGGTATAAAGGCGGTATTACCTTTGGGCCTAAACCCCACTCTTTTTATAAAGATCTGCCCAAACGCATGAAAGCCCTGGCGCTCAAAAGCGCGCTCAACGCTAAACTGAAAGATAATGAGATTATGGTTTTAACCGAGCTTAAGATGAATTCCGCCAAAACAAAAGAATTTTACGCGATTACCAAAAATTTAAAAATTGACGGCAAAAGAGCAATTTTTATCATCGATAAAAAAGATAATAATGTCGGTTTATCGTCTCGAAACATCGGCACCATAGAAATCGACGCGGCGCAGAACTTAAATACCTATAACGCGCTTGATTGTAAGTATATAGTTTTTACCCGGGAAGCGCTCCAGGGAGTAGAAAACAGGATTAAAAAATGGCTGAAGTAAAAGATTACTACGGGATTATCAAATCTATTTTGATTACGGAAAAAGGCACAAAAATCTCCGCGCCGTTACGCCAGCATATTTTCTGCGTCCAGAATACCGCTAATAAAATTCAAATAAGAAACGCGGTAGAAAAAATATACAATGTAAAAGTGCAAAAGGTCATGACTTTGATTGTAAAGGGCAAAACAAAAAGATTACGGCAGAACCAGCCCGGTAAAACCCGCGCATGGAAAAAAGCCATCGTAACTTTAAAAGAAGGCTCAGAGATAAAACCTTCTTAAACGCAGATGGCCACAGATTAGATGATGCAGATGATCACAGATATTTTCTTAGGATTTAATTATTTTATCAGCGATCATCAGTTGCTTTTCAATCAGCGATCATCTGTGTACAAAAAGATTAACTAATATGGGAATAAAAACTTTCAGGCCGACAACTTCATCACAGAGATTTAAGGTAGTTTCGGATTTTTCCGAAGTCACCAAGGCGACGCCGGAGAGATCCCTTACCATAGCCTTAAAAAAAAGCGGCGGCAGGAATAACCGCGGCCGCATCACCAGCCGGCATATCGGCGGTGGGCACAAACAGAGATACCGGATCATCGATTTCCGTCGGGATAAATTTGACGTGGAAGCCGATGTCATCGCGATAGAGTATGACCCCAATAGAAGCGCCAGGATTGCTTTACTCCAGTATCCGGATAAAGAACGGCGCTATATCGTATGGCCGGATAAACTAAACGTCGGCGATAAAGTTATCAGCAGCGGTAATGCGCAAGTCGATATCAAACCCGGCAATTGCATGAAACTGGAATATATACCGTTAAGCACGCTTATCCATAGTGTAGAGCTGGAAGCGGGTAAGGGCGCGACACTTGTCCGCAGCGCCGGCAGTTGGGCGCAGGTCATGGCTAAAGAAGGCGGGTTTGCGCATCTACGCATGCCCAGCGGCGAAATCAGAATGGTAAAAATTAATTGCCGCGCCACCATAGGCCGGGTCGGCCTTACGGAACATTCAGCGTTTATTTCGGGAAAAGCCGGAAGAACCCGGTGGCAGGGAAAACGGCCCTATGTCAGGGGGTCAGCGATGAATCCGGTCGACCATCCGCACGGCGGCGGCGAAGGTAAAGCCGGCCAGGGAAATCCGCATCCCGTTACGCCCTGGGGAAAACCGACCAAGGGCGGCAAAACCAGAAAACCGAAGAAAATGAGTAATATGTATATTATTAAAAGGAGGAAGTAACCAAAAAACCTAAAAACTAAAGAACCAAAAAACAGTTTTTCGGTTCTTACGTTTTTCCGTTTTTCGGTTAGCGAAATTATGAGCCGATCAGTTAAAAAAGGCCCGTTTGTTGATGCTAAATTGTTAAAAAGAATCGAGCGAGCGCAAAATAGCGGAGACAGGAAACCGATTAAAACCTGGTCGCGCGCCTCGACGATCACCCCCGACTTTGTCGGTTTAAACTTCGCGGTCCATGACGGCAAAAAGCACGTTCCGGTTTTTGCAACCGAGTCAATGGTCGGCCATCGCCTGGGTGAGTTTGCCCCAACAAGAATATTCCGGCAGCACGGCGGAATAAAAGCTAAAAAAGTATTGGCTAAAAAATAACAAAATTCCTTAAACCGGAATTTTGTTATCTGTATAGATAATTCTGCCCGAATGGCAGATTTATCTTGTAATTTTAATTAAATAGTATATAATTTTACACTTCTTATGGTAGCAAAAGCGGAAGCAAAATATTTAAGAATATCACCCTTTAAGGTCAGGCCGGTTTTGCCTTTGATCAAGAAAGCGAATATCGACAAGGCAACAGCGATACTCTCTGCCCTGACCAATAAAGGCGCCTATTATCTAAAAAAAGTTTTAAAATCGGCCGTCGCCAACGCCAAGCATAAAGGCTACGATGAAAGCAAGCTGTTTATTTCCAAGGCGATCGCTAATCCCGGGCCGATATTAAAAAGATACCGGGCGGCATCGTTTGGCCGGGCCTCTCCCATAAAGAAAAGAATGGCGCATATTCTTATCGAATTGGATACACCGGAAAAGATAATACAAAAAGGGAAACCGACTTAGTTAGAAATTTAAAATATGGGATTTTTTAGGATATCCGATGATTAGGATATCGGGATTTGGCGATTGGGGAATTGGGGGATTAGGAAAAATACCCAAGAACGATAGCCGACAACCAAATACCCCAGTATCCTGATATCCAAATCCCAATTCCCCAATATCCTGATTTCCTTAATTTAAAGAGGTAAAATATTTATGGGACAAAAAGTTCATCCGTATATTTTAAGGATTGGTTTTGGTAAAGATTGGATGTCGCATTGGTTTACTTCCAAAAAACACGAATACGCCGATTTCCTGGAAGAAGATTTTCTTATCCGAAAAGCGATCAAGAAAAGTTATCCCATGGGTTCGATTTCAGCGATTATCATCGACCGCATTTCCGCTACTCTGATCAGGATACGGATCAAGACTTCCCGGCCCGGCGTTATCATCGGAAGGCGCGGGCAGGATATCGAAAAAGTCAAGGCGGAGCTCGGCAGCCTGGCAAAAAAAGAGATCGTTATCGACGTCGAAGAAGTTATCGAACCGGCTACCGATGCCCAACTGGTCGCGGAGCAAATTGCTTTTCAAATGACTAAGCGTATAGGTTTTCGCCGGGCGATGAAAAAAGCGCTGCAACAAGCGACTTCCATGGGCTGCGAGGGGATGAGGATAAGATGCTCCGGCAGGCTCGACGGCCATGAAATCGCGCGCGCGGAAATTTATAAATACGGCAAGGTTCCCCTGCAGACTTTCCGGGCCGATATAGATTATGGAACCGGAACGGCCAAAACTACCTACGGGACCAACGGCGTAAAAGTCTGGATTTATAAAGGCGAGAAACGGCTTGGCGCTTATATGATCAAGCCGCAGGACGCGGCCGCGCAAAAAGAAGAAGATAAAGCAAGCCAGCATAAACAGCAGCAATCCTGAATATGTTATTCCCCAGTAGAATAAAATATAGAAAATCACAAAAGGTGCAAACGCGCGGCTTGGCGGTAGCCGGCTCAAGCGTCAGCTTCGGCGAATACGGCATAAAAGCTATCGGGTCGGGTAAACTCAAAAGCAACCAGCTGGAAACATGCCGCGTTATCTTAACGAGAAAATTACGCGGCGGGGGCAAGCTTTGGATCAGGGTTTTTCCCGACCGGCCGGTCACAAGAAAACCGGCTGAAACAAGAATGGGAAAAGGAAAGGGCGAAGTCGACCACTGGATTGCGGTTATACGCCGCGGCCGGGTTTTATTTGAGATGGGCGGCGTGCCGGAAGATTATGCCCGGGCAGCATTCAGGCTGATTGCCTACAAACTTCCTTTCCGGACAATGTTTGTTACTCGCTTAAGATAAATGAGTTCCTGGATTATAGAAAATTCGACGGGAACTCATTTGTTTTAAATCAGGTACGATAAAAAAGTCCACGGGAATGAAACAGCCGGTTTTTTATGAAGGCGCGGAGAAAAGATGGATATAAAAGAAATAAAGGGCTTGTCGGAAAACGAATTAAAAGAAAAACTCTCTGCTACCCGGAAACAACTCATGGAATTGGAGTTTAAAAAAAGCACGGGGGTAGAAAAACCGCATTTGTTCCGCCAGGCTAAAAAAGATATCGCCCGGATATTGACCGTTCTGAAAGAGAACAGCAAAAAAATAGAACCGCCGCAAAAAGAGCAAAAGGAAAAAATATGAGCGTTTCCAAAGGCAAAGTTTTAGAAGGGGTAGTCGTTTCGGATAAAATGGATAAAACCATTGTCGTTAAGGTAGTAAAAAAATTCTTACACCCGCTTTATAAAAAACCTATCGCGAGAAGGAAAAAATATAAAGTCCACGACGAAGAAAAAAAGGCAAAGGTCGGCGATAAGGTCAGGATCATCGAATCCCATCCTTATTCCAAAGAAAAATATTTCCGGCTAATGGAGATTTTAAAATGATTTATGTCCGTACTAAATTAGATGTCGCTGACAACAGCGGAGCGAAAAGAGTTTCTTTTATCGGGGTTATCGGCAAGAAAAACGCGTCCCACGCCCTTATTGGCGATGTGTTTACGGCTAACGTTAAAGCTGCCATACCCAATGGCCCGATAAAAAAAGGAGAAGTTGTCCGGGCGGTATTAGTCAGGACATCTTTTCCCATAAAGAGAAAAGACGGCATGTGCATAAGGTTTGATAAAAACGCCTGTGTGGTTATCGATAAGCTGGGCAATCCCCGGTCGACAAGAGTATTCGGGCCGATCGCGCGCGAATTAAGGGATAAATTCGGCAAGATTCTGTCGTTAGCCCCCGAAGTTATTTGAAGGAAGCATTAAAACCAAAAGATTAACCACCAAGGCACCAAGAACACTAAGGATGTAAATAAATTGTTTTTCTTTGAGACCTTAGTGCCTTAGTCCCCTTCGGGGAGGCTTCGCACTGGTAAGTTTTAGGTTTTTATTTGGAGTTGATATGTCTTTAAAAATAAAAAAAGGCGATAACGTAATCATCGAAAAAGGCAAAGATAAGGGTAAGACCGGAAAAATTTTAAAATTTTTAGACGGTAACCGCATAATCGTAGAAGGCGCCAATATTGCCAAAAAACACATGCGCCGCCGCTCCGAAACGGAAACCGGCGGTATAAAAGAAATCCCTTCGCCGTTCTCTCTTTCTAATGTAGCTTTATTCTGCCCGAGCTGCGCCAAGGGCGTCAGGTTCGGCGTAAAGATTCTGGAGGGAAACGAAAAGGTCAGGGTGTGCAAAAAATGCCAGCAGACAATTTAAAAGAAGAATATACGCCGCGATTGCTCAAGCAGTATCGCGATGAGATTATTCCTAAAATGAAGACCGAATTCGGCTACGCTAACGCTTTGGCCGTTCCCAAACTCATAAAAATTGTGGTCAATATGGGTGTCGGCGTAGGCACGACCGATCCAAAAATTACGGAAAAATGCGCCGAGGAATTGACGATCATCGCGGGGCAAAGAGCGAAGATCTGCCGTTCCCGCAAGCCAATTTCCAATTTTAAATTGAAGAAAGGGGCTCCCGTAGGATGCTGCGTTACGTTACGAAAATATCGGATGTATGAATTCCTGGACCGGTTTATCAGCGTCGCAAGCCCGCGCATCCGGGATTTTCGGGGTTTCTCTTCCCATTCTTTTGACGGAAGCGGCGGTTATAATTTCGGTTTGTCGGAACAAAATGCCTTCGCGGAATTAGATGCGGACAAAATGTCCCGCACCCAGGGCATGAATATTGCCATACATACCAGCGCTAAAAACGATAAAGAAACAAAAATGCTTTTAAGTTTGATCGGGTTTCCGTTTAGACGGTGAAAGGAGTAAACAAAAATGGCTACCACGGCTAAAATAGAAAAATGGAAAAGAGAAAAAACCAACCCTAAGTTTACCACGCGGCGGCGCAACCGATGCCGTTTCTGCGGAAGGCCGCGCGGATATATTCGCGATTTCGAACTATGCCGTATTTGTTTCCGGCAACTTGCCTGGCAGGGTTTGGTACCGGGGGTAAAGAAAGCCAGCTGGTAATAACGCGGATGATCGCTGATTCAAAATCAGCTGATGATCGCGGATAAATATTAGTGATCATCAGCATTATCTAATCTGTGATCATCTGTGTATAAAAAAAGGTAAAAAACATGAGTAAAACAGACCCGATTGCCGATACGTTTACCCTGATAAGGAATGCCGTACGTTCCGCGAAAGAAGATGTCATGGTGCCTCATTCCCGGTTGATTCTTAAGGTGTGCGATATCTTAAAACGTGACGGTTACATCGAAAATTTTGCCGAAGCCGATTTGGGAAATTTTCACAAAATTAAGATATACCTGCGTTATGCCGGAAAAAAGAGCGTGATTACCCAGATTAAACGAGTATCCAAACCCGGCAACCGCGTTTATGTAAGGCACGGAAAGATTCGTCATGTATTGCAGGGTTATGGGACAGCTTTCATCTCGACATCCAGCGGAATTTTAACCGATAAAGAAGCGAAAGAAAAAGGCCTGGGTGGAGAGTTTGTCGGGATGGTGTGGTGATCGCCGACGATCACAGATTAGATGATGCAGATGATCGCAGATAAAAAGAAGCAAATACTAAAAAGTTTTTGATAATTATCAGCGATCATCAGTTGGCTCTCAATCAGTGATCATCTGTGTATAAAAAAGGTATATATGTCGAGAATAGGAAAACAACCGGTAGTTCTACCGAAAGGCATTACGGCTAAAATTGAAGGCGCCAGGATTTTGATTGAAGGGCCAAAAGGTAAAGATAGTTTGGGCATTCCTGCTTCGATTAAAGTAGTAGTCGAGGGTGCTCAGATTATCGTTACAAGAAACAGTGAAGAGAAGCTGGATAAAAGCCTTCATGGAACGATCAGGGCGTTGATTAACTCCTATGTCCAGGGCGTAAACCAGGGATATAAAAAAGAATTGGATATTGTCGGCGTAGGCTATAAGGCGCAGATGAAAGGAACGGTTTTGAATTTAAACCTTGGTTTTTCTCACGTCGTAGAAATGCCCGTTCCTGCCGGATTAAAAGTGGCGACGCCTAACCCAAACCGCATAGTAGTAGACGGCTTCAATAAACAACAGGTGGGAGAATTCGCCGCCAAAATAAAAAAGGTTTACCCGGTTGAGCCTTATCAGGGTAAGGGCGTTAGATACGTCGGCGAAGAAGTTAAGAAAAAACTTGGCAAAGCTTTAGCCAAATAGTCCCGCCAAACTGCGGCGGCCCGCTTTGATAAGCCGTAAGGCCCATGGCTTCGCCGTGAGGCGAGCGAGGCAGGGATTATTTGCCCCGCCTGCGGGGCAAATAAAAGGGGATACAAAAGTGAAAAAGCCGGGAAGAGAAAAAAGACACGATCGGATTAAAAGAAAGATGAGAGGTACGGCGGAGATGCCTCGCCTTGTGGTTTTCCGCAGTAAAAAACATATCTACACCCAGGTTATTAACGATAAATCCCATAATGTCCTCGCCGGTGTTTCGACTTTATCTAAAGATTTTAAAAGCAAAAATATAAAATCGACGAATAAAGAAGCGGCGGCCCAGGTCGGCCAGCTGATCGCTCAAAAAGTTTTGAACTTAGGTTTAAAAGAAGTTTGTTTTGACCGGGCCGGTTACAAATATCATGGAAGAATAAAAGCTTTGGCTGACGGTGTACGAAAAGGAGGGTTGAAATTTTGAGCAACTTCACGCCGAATAGAGAAACCGCAAGAAATCCCCAGGACAAGACATACATGGAAAGGGTTATCTTTATCAATCGGGTAACCAAAGTTACCAAAGGCGGCAAAAACCTCGGTTTCTCGGCGCTGGTAGTAGTCGGCGACGGCGAATCTAAGGCCGGATTCGCTCTGGGAAAAGCTAACGAAGTCGCCGACGCGATAAGAAAAGGTATCAAAAAAGCGAAAAAGCAAATGGTCATAATAAAGAAAAAAGACACGTCTATCCCGCATGATACCTATGGGCATTATGGCGCAGTGCAGATACTTCTCAAACCGGCGCTGCGAGGTACAGGCGTTATTGCCTGTTCGCCGATACGAGCGATTTGCGAATGCGCCGGCATACACGATATTTTAACTAAAAATTTAAAAAACTCGACCAACCCGGTTAACGTGGTCAAGGCGACGTTCGGAGCGCTGGCGAGCTTAAAGTCATAGGGATAAATAATATGGATTTATCGAAAATAAAAGTAAGATTCAAAAACAAAAAGATTAAACGAGTCGGCCGCGGGGTGGGTAGCGGCAGGGGCAAAACCAGCGGCCGCGGCAATAAAGGAGCGGGAAGCCGGGAAGGCCAGGTCCTTCCCTATATAGGATTCAGGGGCGGCAACATGCCCCTGGCCAGGCTTTTACCCAAACGGGGATTCCATTCGCCGGTGGCTAAAGAATTTCAGGTGGTAAATCTTAAAGATATCGCTTTAAGACTGAAAGATGCCCCGGAAATAAACCCGGTGGTTTTAAGGCAGGTTAATTTGATTAAAAACGATAAGAAACCGGTAAAGATACTGGCGTCCATAAAAGACGCTTTCAATCTAAAAGCAGTTTTTAAAGCGGATAGTTTTTCTGAAAAAGCCAAAAAAATTATTGAAGGAGCGGGGGGGAAGGCAGATTGCTTAAAGCGATAGAAAACATCTTCAGAATCGCGGATTTAAGAAAGAAAATTTTAATTACGCTGGCTCTTTTGGTTGTTTATAGAGTCGGTTGTTATGTCCCTACGCCGGGAGTAGATAGTTCCGCTCTTGGCCAATTTTTTGACCGCCTGGCCAAAACACAGGGGCAGACATTATTCGGGATAATGAACCTCTTTACCGGCGGCGCGCTTACCCGTTTAAGTATTTTTGCCCTGGGCGTAATGCCCTATATCTCCGCCTCGATCATCATGCAACTTCTGACGGCGGTCGTTCCTACCTTAGAACGCCTCGCTAAAGAAGGCAAGGCCGGCTATGAAAAAATAAACCAGTATACCCGATGCGCCACGGTTGCTTTATGCCTCATCCAGGGTTTTTTCCTGGCGCTGTGGCTGGAAAGCCCCAGAAGCTTCCAGGGTATTGTTATCGTTCCCAACCCCGGGTTTCTTTTCAAATTAACCACCGTCCTTACTTTAACCTGCGGCACTATTTTTATCATGTGGCTGGGCGAACAGATACAGGAACGGGGTATCGGTAACGGCATTTCGCTGATTATCACCGCCAGCATAATCTCGCGCATCCCTCATTCGCTATATCAATTATGGATCCTCTGGTCGCCCTTCGATGCTTCCAAAAGCCAGATCTCAACTTTAAAAGTAGTTTTTCTGTTCGCCCTATGGTTTGCATCGATAATGGCGGTTGTCCTTTTCAGCCAGGCCCAGCGCCGGATTCCCGTCCAATACGGTAAGAGAGTGGTCGGCACGCGCGTCTACGGAGGGCAGAGTACCTATCTTCCCATCAGAGTGGATATGGCCGGCGTCATTGCCATAATCTTCGCTCAAAGCGTTATTCTTTTCCCGGCTACCATGGCGACTTTCCTGCCCCGCACTAATAAATTTATCGTTTTTCTTCAGGGGATGATGAATGACCGCGGTTTGGGGTATAATATTACCTATATTGTTCTCATCATGTTTTTTATGTTCTTTTATACCGCGCTGGTTTTCAATCCGATCGAGATCGCCAATAACCTGAAGAAATACGGCGGGTTTGTTCCGGGAATCCGGCCGGGCCGACCGACCGTTGAACATCTTGATTATGTCGCCACAAGAATTGTTTTTGTGGGAGCCGCGTATATTTGCGTTATTGCCGTAGCCCCTACTTTGATTATGCACATCTTTAGAGTGCCCTCTTATGACTTTGCTTCCTTTTTCGGCGGCACTACCCTTTTGATCATGGTCGGCGTAGTTCTGGATACGATGAAACAGGTCGAAGGCCAGCTGCTTATCCGCCATTACGAAGGCTTTATGAAAGAAGGGACGTTGCGGGGAAGAAGATAGAGAGGAAGTGCCAGAGCGTCAGAGTGTCAGAGCGGGAACAAGATAATGCAGGAATTGAAAGTTAAAAATTAAAAGTTCTTCATCCGCGAAGCGGATGGTGATTATTTTTTACGGAGTAAAAAATAATGAAGATTATTCTTTTCGGCGCGCCGGGGTCCGGCAAAGGGACACAGGCGGCTGATTTATGCGGCCGTTTAAAAATTGCCAAAATATCTCTGGGCGATATCCTGCGCGAAGAAGTTAAAAAAGGAACGGGTCTGGGCAAAGAGCTCAAAGGCTACATGGACAAGGGGTTGCTCGTCCCTGATGAAGTCGTGGCTAAAGTCATCGAGGGAAATCTCAATTCAAAAGGATTTGTCCTCGACGGATATCCCAGAAATTTAAACCAGGCAAAAACGCTGGACGGGATTTTCAAAAAGAATAACATAAACTACGATGTGTTTGTAAATATTTACGTCGATGAACAAACGATTATCAACCGGCTCTCTAAAAGGCGCGTATGCAAACAATGCGGGGCGATTTACCATTTAGTCAATATGCCCCCCCAAAAAGAGGGTATTTGCGATAAATGCGCCGGCGCGCTCATCCAGCGCGATGACGATAAGCCGGAAGTCATCAAAAAACGCTGGGAAGTTTTTCAGAAAGAAAGCAAACAAGTCCTGGATTTCTATAAAACGCAAAAAAAGTTTTTAGAAGTCGACGGCTGCGAAAATAAAGAAAAGATCTTTGAGGCAATAACAAAAAAAATAGGGCAATGAAACGCCTGGAGCGGAATGATTTCTTAACGATGCACGAAGCCGGCAAAGTCGCCTGCCGGATTCTCCAAAGCCTTAAAAAGTTTATTAAACCGGGTATTTCCACTAAAGATATAGAAGTTTTCTTTGATAATTATTTAAAAGGCTATCCGGAAATGTCGGCGGCCTTTAAAGGTTTCAGCGGATACCCTGCTTCGCTTTGCGTTTCGGTCAACGAAGAAGTTATCCACGGGATACCGTCTTTCGATAAACTCATCAAAGACGGCGACGTGGTCAGCGTCGACCTGGGAATTGAATATAAAACCTTGTTCGTCGATACGGCATATACCTATCTTGTGGGAAAAACAAGCCCTCAGGCAAAAAAATTAGTAAAGATTACCCACGAGGCTCTTCATAAAGGCATCGCCCGGGCAATACCGGGTTCAAAAATCGGCGATGTCGGCAGCGCGATTCAGGAATTCATTGAGAAAAATGGTTTTTCCGTGGTGCGCAAATTTGTCGGCCATGGCATCGGCAAAGACCTTCATCTTCGCCCCGAAGTGCCTAATTTCGGTAAAAAAGGGGAGGGAGAGATCATCGAGGAAGGGACAGCCCTGGCAATCGAACCGATGGTTTGCGCCGGTTCCTATGACGTAGAAATCGCAAAAGACGGCTGGACCGCGTTGACCAAAGACGGCTCCTTAGCCGCACATTTTGAACATACGGTAGCGATTACCAAAAGAGGCCCGTGGATTCTAACGAAGTAACTGCGGATAATAATTGTTTCATCCGCGATCATCAGCATCTTCTAATCTGTGATCATCAGCGAACGAGCGAAGCGAGTATGAAAGAAGAATTAATCGAAGTCGAAGGGGAGATATCGGAAGCGTTACCCAACGCGATGTTTAAGGTTAAACTGGAGAACAACGGGCCGGTGATCCTGGCCCATGTCGCCGGCAAAATGCGCATGAATTTTATTCGTATTTTACCGGGCGATAAGGTAAAAGTCGAACTTTCTCCTTACGATTTGGCGCGGGGGAGAATAACGTATAGATATAAGTAATTTATAATAGAGAAATCTTATGAAAGTAAAATCTTCGGTAAAAAGAATCTGCGATAAGTGTAAGATTGTGAGACGCAAAGGCGTAGTGCGGGTTATTTGTAAAAACGTTAAACATAAACAACGCCAAGGCTGATAAACACAGATGAACGCTGATTGAGAATCAACTGATGATCGCGGATATTTATCAGTGATCATTTGCATCCTCTAATCGGTGATCATCAGCCCTTTAATAAGGAGATAAAAAATGCCCAGACTTTTAGGCGTCGATATACCCAAAGAAAAAAAAGTAAAAATCGCCCTGCAGTACATTTATGGGATAGGCCAGACGAATGTAGTGAAAATATTGTCGGAGACTAAAGTTGACGGCGAAAAAAAGGCCGCGCAATTGACGGAAGATGAAATATCGCGTTTAGTCACCTACACTCAGAATAACTACAAGGTTGAAGGCGAACTAAGGCGCGAAGTTACGCAAAATATACGCCGCCTCATCGATATTGGTTCTTACCGCGGTTCGCGGCATAAGAAAGGTTTACCGACCAGGGGACAGCGCACCCGATGCAACGCGCGTACCCGTAAAGGGCCCAAGCCCAGAGTCGGTGGGTTAAAAAAGAAATAATTGAAAGTAGGTTATTTTTTTACGAAGTAAAAAAATAGGGAGTGGAAAATGATTGAACAGAAAAAAAGAAAAGATAAAAAAAAGAAAATACATCTAACCTCTCATCTGGGCATCGCCCACATAAAGGCAAGTTTTAACAATACGCTGGTAACGATCACCGATCCGCAGGGAAATGTCATCGTTTGGTCTTCCGGCGGCAGCGTAGGGTTTAAGGGGACAAAAAAATCTACGCCTTATGCCGCGCAGATTGCCGCGTCCACCGCCGCCAAGAAAGCCAAAGAATTAGGGATAACCGATATCGAGGTTTTAGTTAAAGGCCCCGGGCCGGGAAGAGAAGGGGCGATACGCTCTTTGCAGGCGGCGGGATTAAGCGTAAAGCGAGTCAAAGACGTTACGCCTTCGCCGCATAACGGATGCCGCCCGCGTAAGAAACGCCGGGTATAGTCGCTGATGATCGCTGATTTAAAGTCAACAGATGATCGCTGATTCCTATCTGTGATCATCAGCATCTTCTAATCTGTGATCATCTGTGCTTAAAAAAAGGAAAAAAATATGGGAAGATATACCGGACCGAAATGCAGACTGTGCCGCAAGGAAGGAGTAAAGCTTTTCATTAAAGGGTCTAAATGTGCCGCGGAAAAATGTACAATGACCAAAAGGCCTACCATACCGGGGATGCATACCAGAGTCAGCTCCAAGCAATCCTACTACGCTTTACAGTTGCGAGAAAAACAAAAAGTAAAACGGACGTACGGAATTCTTGAAAAACAATTCCGGAGATTTTTCGACGACGCTACGAAATCCAAAGGAGTTACCGGCCGCACCCTGATGCAATTACTGGAACGGCGGCTGGATAATGTCATCTACCGGGCCCTGCTGGCATCTTCGCGCGGCCAGGCGAGGCAATTCGTGCGCCATGGTTTTATCTTTATAAACGGCAAACGCGTCGACATCCCTTCCTATTTAATAAAAAACGGTGATTCGATAGAAATAAAAACAACGGATAAATTAAGAGAAACCATTAAAGGGATCATTGAAAAATCATCCAAGGAACGCGGTTTGGCTCCCTGGCTGGAAATCGATAAAGATAATTTGAAGGTGAAGCTTTTACGCCTTCCGGAAAGAGAAGATATCTCGGCTCAGGTCAACGAACAGCTCATCGTAGAACTTTATTCTAAATAATTTTCGCTCATTTAAAAGCGAAAAAGAAACATAACCAAAATATTAACCACCAAGGCACCAAGAACACTGAGGATACAAATAAATCGTTTTTTTTTGAGCCCTTTGTGTCTTAGTGGTAAGTTTTAGGTTTTTATTTAAGGAGGACGAAAAATGGGAATAACGTGGCGGGATTTTCAGTTTCCAAAAAAAATAATCGTAGAACAAGAAACCTATAGCCCCACTTACGGAAAATTTGTCGCCGAGCCCCTGGAAAGAAGCTATGGCGTCACCATAGGAAATGCTTTAAGGAGGGTATTACTTTCTTCCATTGAAGGAACGGCGGTCACGTCGATTAAGATCGACGGCGCTTCCCATGAATTCACTACCGTTGAGGGAGTTAAAGAAGATATCACGGAAATCGTCCTTAATATCAAAAACATCGTTTTGCGCTCCTATTCCAAATCGCCGAAGAAAATATATATAAAAGCCGAAGGCATCAAAGAAGTAAAAGCCAAAGATATTATAACCGACGAAACGATTGATGTCATAAATCCCGATATGCTCATCGCCACTCTAACCAGCCCTAAGGCTAAGTTCAATGTAGAGATGGAGGTAGGCCGGGGCCGGGGATTTGTATCTTCCGAGTTCAACAAGCGCGAAGATATGCCCATCGGTGTGATTGCTATCGATTCGATCTTTACCCCGGTCAAAAAAGTAGCGTTTAAGGTAGAGAATACCCGCGTCGGCAAACGTACCGATTACGATAAACTTATTGTAGAGATTTTTACCAACGCCAGCATCGAGCCCAAAGAAGCTCTTATCTACGCGGCGAAAGTATTAAGCAAACATCTGGAATTATTTTTCACCCTGGGAGAGATCCCCGAAGAAGAAGTCGAAGAATTGACGCCGGAAGAAGCGGCCTTCTATGAAAAACTTAAAATTCCGATTTCCGAATTGGAATTGTCCGTAAGAAGCGCCAACTGCCTGCGGGAAGGCAACATCAAAGGCCTCGCCGACCTGGTAGAAAAAACCGAAGCAGAAATGCTTTCCTACAGGAATTTCGGCAAGAAATCATTGACCGAAGTGTCCGGGTTGCTGAAGACCATGGGGCTTTCGTTCGGGATGAAGTTCGATCGGAAAAAACTTGAGATGATTTAATGAGGCTTCACCGAGCTCAAGCCCGAAGGGCGCTGAGCGAGGTGGCAGCCGAATTACCCAGAATCGTGGGAGCGCGAAGCGTAACCTCAGATTATGGGTAATGAGACTTCGCCGAACGGCGCATGCAAAGCATGCGCCGTGAGACGGTAGTCGAATTATCCAGCGCTAAGTTTACGTAGTAAAATTAGCGCTGGATGAGGCAAAGTCAGCCAACACTAAAACCCAACAGAGTCAAGTTAACTTTGATTTTGTTGGGTTTTTTTATTTCAGGCAATCGTGACGAAGCGCGACTTTAGATTTTGGGTAACCCGATAAATGCGCTTGCTCGCTGGATAAAGGGGCCAGCGCCCTTTGATTTCCGTCTTGTTTATCAGATTATTAAAGAAACGCACACCATAAAGATCATACGAATGTGGACGCATTATGAATAAAGAATAACATAAACACAAAGGGGAGAGGGTGAGCTATCCCCTTGGTTTTCCTTTTTTATTTTATAACTTTTGCATTTACTTTCTCCGGGGAATGTGCTATAAACAGATATCGGGGAGTAGAAACAATTGTCTATAATTTTTGTTTAATGGAGGCTATGATTAAAAAAATATGAGACTAAAAACCTTATTATTAATACCGATTATTGCGCTATCGATGGTGGGTTTTTTACCCGCGGCTCACGCCCAATACGCCCAGTCTTCTACGCAACGTGAAGAAGAAATCTTAGGCACGATCGAGGAAATCAACTACGATACATCAATGGTTGTATTAAAAAGTTATAAAGATGAGGCCAGCACTACCCATGAAGATGTTACTCTCTACGTACGGGAAGAATCAATTATCGAAAAAGACGGCCAGCGGCTTGAATTCAAGGACTTGTCCAAGGGCGATAAATTAGTTATTAAATATAAGATAAGCAGCGATGGCGGAAAGGAAGCCGTCCACATATGGCGTAAGTGAATCACTGTTGGCTTACTCGGCAGGTTCTGCATTACAGAATTAATTAACAAGATAATTAAAATTAACCTTCTATTCAACCCATTGATATAGAGGTAGTTATGAAACAAATATTTATAAAGACTAAAAAGATGAATTCCCGTATTTGTTTCATAACTCTTTATTTGACAAGAAGTTAAATACCGTCTTGCATTCTTCAGTCGCAATATGAGCTACAATTCACCCCGCACAATAGCGCCGCTTAAAATACTATAAAAATCCAACCCTGATGCTATAATATCTTCATGAACCTTCTGCTATTAAATACCCTTAGTATTCTGTTTGTCATATTTCTCTTTTGGTTGTTTTTTCACAGCCGAAGCATAGGAAACATAATTATATCTATTATATTGTTATCGCCTTCGCTTACGGCCCTCGCAAAAAATTCGGATCGTATATTCCTCAGCGCAATAAAGAACAGGGACGCCAAAATGGCCATGACCTTATTACTGGCCGGGGATGCCGACGTCAACGCAAGAACTAATGATGGCCTCACCGCTTTGATGTGGGCGGCATTCAATAAAGATATTAAATCCTTCAAAGAATTACTGTACATGGGCGCCGACGTTAATGCTAAAGATAACAATGGCTGGACCGCCCTGATGTGGGCAGTACACGAACTAATCGACATGCCCTCATTTACCGTAGCCACCGTAGATGGCGCCTTAAAACATGACAATGACTGGAAGATAACTCTTAGGTCCAGAAGCCTTGAAATAGTCCAAAACCTATTAGCCAAAGGCGCTGATATCAATGCCGAAGATAAAACTGGCCGGACCGCCTTAACCTTGGCGGCAAGAAGCGGAAATATTGAAATCGCCACGCTCTTATTGGACAAAGGGGCTAAAGTTAATGAAAAAAATAATGCCGGAGCCAGAGCCTTAACAGAAGCGGCATCTAATGGATATACCGAGATCTTCACGGCCTTACTGGCCAAAGGCGCCGACGTTAATGCGAAAGCTAAAAATGGCTGGACCGCCCTGATGGGGGCAGCGTATAACGGACGCGCTGAAATAGCGGAAACCTTATTAGCCAAGGGCGCCGATATCAATACAAAAAACGACTTCGGCGAGACAGCCTTAATTCACGCAACGGAAGGCGGAAGCATTAAAACCATCGAACTCCTGTTAGCCAAAGGAGCTGGAATTAATACAAAAACCAACCATGGCATAACAGCCTTAATGGTCGCAGCACAATACGGGCATATTGAAGTCATAAAAGATTTGCTAGCCAGGAGCGCTGAGATCAATGCGAAAAATAAAAATGGCACAACCGCCTTAATGTATGCGGAAGATAATAATCATACCGAAATCGTGCGCCTGCTAAAAAAATCAGGGGCTAAAGTTTTCCCGCGGGAAGATTTAAATCAAGAATTATTTGAGGCGGCACAAAACGGGCACACAGAAAAAATCATAGCCTTGCTGGCCAAGGGTTGTGAAATAGAATCAAAGGATGAAAGTGGAGAAACAGCCTTGATGCGAGCAGCACAAGGCGGACACCCGGAAACAGTCACGGCCCTGCTATCCAGGGGAGCTAAAATTAATGAAAAAACTAAATATGGTTCGACTGCCCTGATAACAGCAGCGCAGTGCGGCCGCACTGAAGCCGTTAAAACTTTGTTAGCCATGGGTGCTGATGTTAACGCAAAAGACAACTCCGGTTTGACCGCCTTAATGTGGGCATCATTTAGCTACGCAGGACGCACCGAAACCATCACGGCTTTGCTGGCTAAGGGCGCCCAAGTTAACACAAAAGACCAAGGCGGCCGGACCGCCTTGATATTAGCCGCACAAAATGGCCGCACAGAAATCATCAGCACCCTGCTGGCCAATGGCGCTCGAATCGACGCAAAAAATAACAATGGCGAAACAGCCTTAATGATCGCGGTACAATTCGGGCATGTCGAAACCGTCACGATTTTGCTGGCCAGAGGCGTCGATGTCAACGCAAAAGATAATGATGGTAAAACTGCCTTGACGTGGGCAACGCAGAGGGGACATACCGAAATCGTCAACTTGCTAAAACAGGCCGGGGCTGTAGAGTAAAGAAAATACAGAGTAGAGATTAATGAATAAGAAGCAGCGGGAAGAAGGGGGCAACGGGATGTCGCGGATGAAAATAGGCAGCGGAATTGTATTATTGATGTTATTTATTTCGGTTACCGCTTTCGCGGAGGATTTGAATCAGAAGTTAACTGATGCCGCCGTGCGCGGGCAGACCGAAATCGTCACGGATTTGCTTTCCCGAAATGCCGACGTCAATGCGAAGGATATGACTGGTTCGACCGCCTTGGCCTTGGCCGCATCGAACGGGCACACGGAAACCGTCAAAGTCTTGCTGGCCAGGGGCGCAATGGTCAATCTGAGAAACAAATTTGGTTTTACCGCCTTGTTCTGTGCCGCGTCGAACGGGCATCCTGAAACCGTCGCGGTCTTATTAGCTAACGGTGCCCAGGTCAACGAAAAAATTAACGATGGCTGGACCGCTTTGATAACCGCGGCGCAGGAAGGGCATACTGAAATCGTAAAGGTCTTGCTGGCCAACGGCGCCAATATCAATGAGAGAGGTAACCACGGTAGAACCGTCCTGATGTGGGCAGCGGGGTATGAAAATCGCGGTGCCTTGGACCAATTAGCAGTTGCTCGGCTGGTCGTCAAGGATAATGGCGAGAGCGAAAAGAACCATATCGAAACCGTCAAAGTCTTATTGGCCCACGGCGCCGATACCAACGCTAAAGATGACAATGACGCGACTGCCTTAATGCTGGCGGCACAGAATGGGCATAGTGAAATCGTCCGTTTGCTGAAGGATGCGGGAGCTGTAAGGTAGCCTGTAGACTAAAAAACCGAAAAAATTATTGATTTTAAGAGCATCGGGGGTATAATACTATACTCTTAACAGGAAAATTAGTTTAGGAATTTTCCTGTCCACCCTGCCCTTCGGCAGGGAAAAAGATTGCTCGATTAGTAAGGGAAGGTATCGGCATTGTACTGAAAATATAAAAAGCGAGGATAAGATGAGACATAGAAAAAAAAGTGAAAAGTTTAATCGTTCCCGCGCCGAGAGAAAAGCTTTTATACGTTCTATGCTGCGGGCAGTCATTATCAGCGAACGGATCGTCACTACCGAATCGAAAGCTAAAGGCATCCGCCCCTGGGTGGACAAGCTGATTAGCTGGGCGAAAAGGGGCGACCTCCATGCCAAGCGATTGAGTTTTCAATTGCTTCCCGACCATGCTCTGGTTAAACGGTTGTTCGATGATATCGGCCCCCGTTTTAAGGATATCCCCGGCGGCTATACCCGCGTTATAGATTTAGGGTTCCGCAAAGGCGACGGGGCAAAGCTGGCTATCTTAGAGTTGACCAAAATAGAGAAAAAAGAAAAAAAATTAAAAGAAAAAAAGACGGTAGAAACCAAAAAAGACGAAATACACGAAGTAAAAAAAGAGCATTTTCACGACCAGAAAGCGACGGATAAACCCGCAAAGGGAGTCTTCGCCGGCGTAAAAAAGATTTTCCGAAGAGAGAAAGATAAATAAAATAATTCCTTACGGAATTCTTTTATCCATTTGAAAACCTGCGGTTTTCAACCTTTCCCTTTTGCAAGGGTACCTGCGGTAAGACAGCAGGGAGCAAACAAGTTTATTTATGAACCCCAGAGTACTTTCCTTAAACCAATCCAATACTTTAAAACTTACCGCGTTGACTAAGAAGTTGATTAAGGAAGGCAAAGACGTGGTAAATTTTGCCGCCGGCGAGCCGGATTTCGATACTCCTGATTTTATAAAAGAAGAAGCGGTCCGGGCGATCAGCGAAGGGTTCACTAAATACACCCCTTCCGCGGGAACGGTTGAATTAAGAGAAGCGATAATAAAGAAACTGCGGGAAGAAAATAACCTGAATTATGAAACAAAAAATATCATCGTAACCAGCGGAGCTAAATATGCTATTTTCGCGGCGATCTTAACGGCGTCCGGCAAGGGCGATGAAGTGATCATCCCCGCACCCTATTGGGTCAGCTACCCGGAGATGGTCGGGCTTGCGGGAGCGAAGGCCAAATTTATTAAAACCCGGCCAAAAGATAATTTCAGGATAAGCATAGATTCCTTGAACAAGGCGATTACCAAAAAGACGAGAATGCTTATCCTGAATTATCCCAATAACCCTACCGGCGCAACCTACGATTATGAAAACTTAAAAGAGATCTACGAAACAGTTAAAGATAAAAACATCTTTGTTTTAAGCGATGAGATATACGAAACGCTTACCTATGACGGGAAGAAACATTTTAGTTTCGCTTCATTCCCCGGGGCCGGCGATTATACGATTACCATAAACGGTTTTTCCAAGGCTTTCTCCATGACCGGTTGGCGCTTGGGTTATTTAGCCGCCGGTTCTTCTTTTGTGGAACAAGCCTCCAAGGTAATCGACCACACGACTTCCTGCGCTTCTTCGATCGCCCAGCGCGCGGCGACGGCGGCTTTCAGAAACCGGCAGTGGGCCGACGACATGGTAAAAGAATTCGAGAAAAGGAGAAACATTTTATTTAACGGACTGTCCCACCTCAAAAAGATAACCCCTTTAAAACCTGAGGGAACATTTTATATGTTCTGCGATATTAAAAAAACTGGGTTATCTTCCCTGGAATTTTCGTCCCGGCTTCTCGACGAGCAGTTAGTCTCGGTTATCCCCGCTGATTCATTTGGCGCCGAAGGTTTCGCGCGCTTAAGCTTCGCGACTTCTATGCCCAATATCGAAAAGGGCATCGAACGGATAAAAAATTTTCTTCATACGCTTAACTAAATAATTTTTAATTTTCCCCATCCGCGAAGCGTAAGCGGAGTCCCGCAAGCTTCGTGAAAATATCCTTCGGATATTTTCACGATATCCAGGCGAGTAGGGGCGAAGCGGATGACGGATATTTTTAATGAGACTTCGCCGAACGCAGTGAGGCAGTAGCCGAATTACGAAGAAAAAAATATGGTACAGACAATAATCGAAAAAATTATTTCCTCTCATGCTTCCGCTTCTTTAAAAGCGGGGGATACGGCGCGATGCAAAGTAGATTTTTGCTTCTCTAACGATGCCACAACCATTTCTGTTATTGAAAAAATATCCGCCAACCGTATTGTCATCCCCAAAAAATATGCCGCCTTTATCGACCATGGCGGCCCCTCTCCCCGGGTGGAAGATTCGGCGATACAATCCCGGATGAGGAAATTTGCCGGGGAAAATAAGATTTCATTTTTCGATGCCCCTAACGGTATTTCCGTGCATGTCGTCGCCGGCCTTGGGCTTGCCTTGCCCGGTAAACTCATTCTGGCCGCCGACAACGCCGCTTTAAGCCTGGGGGCGCTGGCCGCGGCATCATTTAACGTAACGCCTGCCGCTTTGGCGGGCCTGCTGTCTCAAGGCGAGATAACCATTACGGTGCCGCCGACGATTAAAGTTATCCTGAACGGCCGGATCCCGCGGGGTGTTTTTGCTAAAGATATTATGTTTGATTTCATAAATAAAATCAGCGGCGTTGTAACGGCCGGGCGGGCGATTGAATTTACCGGCGCCGTCGTAGACGCCTTGTCGATGGACGCCCGTTTTACTATTTGTTCCATGAGCGCGTGCCTGTCGGCCGAATGCGCTGTTATCCCCGCCGACAAAAAAACATTTGCCTGGCTTTCCGGAATCGGCATCAAAAAACGCGACGGCGTTTACGCGGACAATAATTGCGCTTATGAAAAAGTTATCGTTCTTGATATATCGAAGCTCTCTCCTTTAGTGGTAAAACCGGCGGATACTTATGCTTGCGCGGATGTCGGCTCGCTCAAAGGTTTAGTTATCAACGAAGCGTTCCTGGGGGGGCCGACAAACTCAAGGCTTGAAGATTTAGAAATTACTGCTAAAATTTTAAGAGGGAGGAAGATACATCCTGACGTAAAATTCTATACCGCGCCGGCGACGCAGGAAATATTCCTGCGGGCTTTAGCTAAAGGATTTATAAAAACGATCGCCGGGGCGGGAGGCATGATTCTTGTGCCGGGATATGGGCCTTGCGAAGGCAATCACTGCGGCATCCCGGCCGACGGAGATGTGGTTATCTCCACGGCAAATGATAACCGCCGCGGAATTATGGGAAATGCCAACGCGTCGGTATATTTAGCGTCTCCGGCAACGGTAGCGGCGTCAGCCCTGAGAGGGAGAATCACCGACCCGCGAGCGTACCTTTGATCGCGCATCTGTGATCATCAGCATCTTCTAATCTGTGATCATCAACGTATAAAAGAGGGGTGACATGTTAAATATAATTACTCTCATCAAGCTATGTATGGACCGGGGAGCCAGCGATCTGCATCTTACCGTAAACACGCCGCCGATGCTGCGCATTGACGGAAAGCTGGTAATGACCGATTTTCCGTCTTTATCGCCAGAAGATACCAAGTCTTTGATGTACAGTATCCTCAACGACGAACAAAAAGCTGTTTTTGAAAGGGACAGAGAACTTGACTTCTCTTTTTCCGTGCCGGAGGTAGACCGGTTCAGGATTAACGTTCATTTTCAGAAAGGCAATGTAGAAGGAGCGTTCCGCCGTATACCCCGAAATATCCCCAGCATCGATGATTTGGGTGTACCCAAGGCCGCTTATGATTTTATCCGAAAGCCGAACGGTTTAGTGTTAATTACCGGGCCGACGGGTATGGGTAAAAGTACTACCATGGCGGCGATGCTCGATGTGATTAACTCCGAACGGGAAGAAATAATCATCTGCATCGAAGACCCGATAGAATTTTTTCATGTCAATAAACGAAGCGTAGTAAAACAGCGTGAAGTTTATTCCGATACCCATTCTTTTCCTGAGGCGCTTAAGCGCGCCTTGCGCCAGGACCCCAATGTTATCGTCGTAGGAGAAATGCGCGACCTGGAAACGATATCAACGACCTTAACGGCCGCGGAAACCGGCCACCTTGTTTTAGCCACACTCCATACGCCTGACGCACCCCAGACGGTTCAGAGAATTATCGACGTATTTCCTTCTCATCAGCAGAAACAGGTCAGGGTTCAGCTTGCTGATTCCCTACAAGGTGTTGTTTCACAATTGCTGTTATCGCGCGCCGACGGCATAGGAAGAATCCTGGCCACGGAAGTCATGGTCGCGACTCCGGGTATCCGGAATCTCATCCGGGAAGGCGAAGTAGCGCAGATCCCTTCCCTGATTCAGATGGGCGCGCAATACGGGATGCATACCATGGATAAATGCCTTAAAACTTTGTATAAAAAAGGTATCATTACCAAAGAAACAGCCATATCGAAAGTTAAGAATGTTGCGGAGTTCGAGAGCCTATGAAACAAAAAGTTACTCTTATCCCCGGTGACGGCGTAGGCCCGGAGGTCGCGAAAGCGGCCCAGGATTGCATTGACGCTTTAGGCGTAGATATCGATTGGGAAATTGCCTTAGCGGGCGAACCGGCGTTAAAAGAAAAGGGGAGCCTGCTCCCCAGGGAAACGCTTGAATCGATAAAAAGAAACAAGGTTGCCCTCAAGGGCCCGATTACTACTCCGGTGGGCAAGGGTTTTCGTTCCATCAATGTAGCGCTCCGGCAGGAATTGGATCTTTTCGCCTGCGTGCGTCCGTCCTATTACATCGAAGGGACAAATTCAAAATACCCCGGCACCAATCTCCTTATCGTAAGAGAAAACAGCGAAGATTTATATACCGGCGTGGAGTTCCAGGAAGGGGAACCGGCTACGGAAGATTTGATTACCCGCATCAACAATATAAGCGAAAAAAAAGTAAGGCCGGGAAGCGCCATATCGATAAAACCCTTTTCCCAATTCGCCTGCGACCGCATCACCCGCTACGCTTTTGAATTAGCAAAAAAAGAAAACCGCAAAAAAGTCACCTGCGTTCACAAAGCCAATATTATGAAATTTACCGACGGACTTTTCTTAAGGACTTTTCAGGAAGTCGCTTCCTTATACCCCGATATCGAATCAGGTGATGTCATTGTGGATAATCTTTCGATGCAGCTGGTAATGAGGCCTCAAGCGTTTGATGTCCTGGTCTTACCCAATCTTTACGGGGATATTATTTCCGACTTATGCGCCGGCCTTATCGGCGGCCTGGGCATCGCCGCCGGAGCCAACATGGGCACGGAAACAGCTCTGTTCGAACCGGTACACGGCTCGGCGCCTAAATACGCGGGAAAAAATAAGGTCAACCCGACCGCGACAATCCTTTCCGCCGGCCTGATGTTAAAACACCTGGGCCTTACGAAAAAGGCGGAGATTTTAGAAAAAGCGGTGCTGGCGGTGATTAAAAAAGGTAAATCCGTGACCTACGATTTAAAACCCGATAGGAATGACCCGACTGCCGTCGGCACCAAGGAAATGACGCAGGCGATTATTAAGGAAATAAAAGCAAAGAGCAGATAATCGGTTAAGGCTAGGGCAAGGAAGCCGGTATGGGTAAAGGTAAGGGTTAGGGCTTAAAACAATTTCTTAAGCCTTTACCTTGACCCTAACCCATACGGGCATCATTACCCTTACCCTAACCAAGTTTTTGACCCATTATGATTGTCTTTGACGTTGCCATTATCGGCGCCGGCGCCGCCGGGATAGCTTGCGCTAAACAGGCGATAAAATCCGGTCTGATCGCCGCGTTGGTCGATGTAGATAAGGCCGGCTTCGGCGGCGTTTGCCTGAACCGCGGATGCATCCCTGCCAAATTTTTTCTTACCCATTCTAAATCAGAAAAAAACTGGGCCAACCTCAAAGCCGGCGGTAATAAAACCATCGGTTCGATAAAAGACGGCACCTTGCGTCTCCTGGAAACTAAAGGCGTAAAACTTTTCTGGGGCCATGCGGTATTTGAAGATACGACTACGCTGCGGGTAGGCAGGGAGACTGTCAGCGCGAGAAATATCGTTATCGCGACCGGTTCTTCGCCCAGGGCAGTTTTGCGGCATCCCCGGGCGATTTTTGCCGAAAACCTGTTTGCCGAGGAGTCGCCGGGCGATAAACTTTTGATTGTCGGCGCCGGCTGTATCGGTTTAGAATTCGCTTCGTTACTGAATAATCTTAAAAAAGACGTCTTGGTGGTGGAAAAAGAAGAAAATATTTTGCCGTTTTTTGACTCATATTTATCCGGACGCCTGCGCGTGAGCCTGGAAAAAAAGGGGATAAAGATAGAAACTTCAAAAAATATCGGCGATTACGACCTGGACGTTTTCGACCGGGTTATTCTTGCCGCCGGCCGTGCCGCCAACGTTTCCGGCTTAGGCTTAGAGAAAGTCGGCGTTTCCCTGGACGAAAAAGGCTGGATTAAAACCGGCGCGGGGATGCGGACCAATATCGGCAATATTTACGCCTGCGGTGACATCAACGGCAAAAAACAACTGGCCTATATCGCCGAATACCAGGCTAAAATTTGCGTCGACAGCATCGCGGAAAAAAACGTAAACGAGGATTATCGGGGAATACCGGATTGCACCTTTACCTTACCGCAAATCGCCAAAGTCGGCTTATTGGAAGACGAGGCGCGGCAAAAAAACATTGAATACAAAGCGCTAAGGTCTAATTTTTTAAAGTTTTCTTCCGCCTACGTCTACGACGATACCGACGGTTTCATCGAGATACTCACCGGTAAGAACAACGAGCTTCTCGGCGCGGGCATAATTTCAAACCAGGCTGCGGACTTGATAAGTTTATTTTCTCTTTGTTTAAAGAATAATTTACCGCTGGAAGCGCTTCGTAACTGCACCTTCATCCATCCAACCCTATCGGAAATAATTCCTCTGGTCTTGAAAGAAAGCGAATAAATACGCCCCGCTTCGTAAACCGTGCCAAAATTCTCTTCGATAATTTTGTCGTATTCGGCGGGGTTAACTTGCTCTAAGGCTTTTCCTTTCGCTTCGCTCAGGAAAAGCCAAAGAGCCCATGGTTCCGGTCTATATCTACCCCGCCT